>Ga0134090_1000700_pt1 | contig 26055 bp, 21 predicted proteins | sample 1_4taG_FD_94453 | JGI IMG/M metagenome (GOLD analysis project Ga0134090, IMG submission 94453) | Switchgrass degrading microbial communities from high solid loading bioreactors in New Hampshire, USA - 1_4_20_6_A1 metaG | ecosystem: Engineered > Bioreactor > Semi-continuous > Anaerobic >...
ACGATTATCTTCCGTCTTTTTATTTAGCACATAATCACCTTGAAATCCTTATTACATGAGCGTTTCATGTATTTATATTATACCATGGTTGTTATGTCCTTAACTACTCTTTTAGATAAAAAAGGTTCTACAATAAATGTTGGGGTGCCAAGAGAAAAAAAGATTCGGTACTCCAACATTTTTTGTAAGAAAAAAGAGCATGGAGTTGAATTCTCTAGTAAAATGAAGTTGCTCACACCACATTTAAAGGAGATTTCAACCATGCTCAATATTGATTATATGCAAGAATTGATCGGATTAAAAGATGTAACTCTTACCTCGTTAGTAACAAATGAGAATAGTTTGCATATTCATATTAAGATGAATCGAAAAATACATTTATGTCCACGGTGTCATAAGGCCACAGACAAAATCCATGATTACCGTACTCAACGAATCAAGGATATAGCAGCGTTTGGAAACTATACATTTATTCATCTAAGGAAGCGACGCTATGTATGCCCATATTGCAGTAAAAGATTCTACGAAGAAGTATCATTTCTTCCTAGATATCATCGGTTAACGAGCAGACTCATAGCCAATATCCTTAACTCATTTAGAGAAGTTAATTCCACAAAGGCACTGGCAAAGGCAGCTAACGTTTCATCAACAACAGCTACAAGGATATTTGATCATATACAATACCAGAATAGAAAGCTTCCAGCAGTGATATCAATGGATGAATTCAAAGGCAATGCTGATGGGGAAAAGTTTCAGTGTATTATTACCGACCCTGAACACAAAAGGGTTTTAGATATACTTCCAAATAGGAAATCAGAAGACCTGTATAGATACTTCCTGAAGTACAATGACCGTCAAAACGTTAAGTATGTAGTCATTGATATGAGTGGCCCCTATCGATGCCTTGCAAAAACAGTATTCCCTAAGGCTCAAATTATTGCGGATAAGTATCATGTAGTCCGACAAGTTACCTGGGCATTTGAAAATGTCAGAAAAGCTGAGCAAAAGAAATTCCATGAGCAGCGCAGAAAGTATTTCAAAAGGAGTAGAAGACTTCTCCTAAAACGCCCTGAAAAACTAACTCCAAGTGAAATAGATCAAGTGGAATCTATGCTAAAAATCTCTGAACGACTACGTCATGCTTATGCCATAAAGAATGAATTCTACAAGGTTATGGATTCTCCCAACAGTTACGAAGCAAAAAAACAGTTAGCAAAATGGTATATGCTTGTCTCAGGCTACAACCTGGAAGAATTTAATGACTGCTTTAAGGCCTTTATTAACTGGCAGAAGGAAATACTAAATTCATTTGATGTCCCTTATACCAACGGTTTTACCGAAGGGGTCAACAACAAAATCAAAGTCCTTAAAAGGAATGCCTATGGGATAAGAAATTTCAATAGATTCAGAAACAGAATACTTCATGTTATGGCATAAGCCTTTACATACAAAACTGGCAGACAACCAATATGATCATCTGCCAGTAATACATAAGCTACTTCATTTTACTTTGTTCCACCCCAACAATTGACGTAGAACCATAAAAAAAGCCCACTTTTCAGTGAGCTTTGTCTTCAGTCTGAAGAGAGATGATTTTTTCATCTCTCTTTTTGTTTTTTTTCGATAATTTAGTCAAAAATAAAAAATAATCCGACATAATATATTCTTTTTCTAATCCAGTCTTTGACAAGTTTGTACGAGGGATTTATAATAATTAACAAAAGAGTGAGTGAAAAAGGCGGGTTATTCTATGAAAACACTAAAAATGTTTACTGGAATGAAAAAAAAATACTAATGCCGTAACAAAACCTCGATTATTTCAAAATAAGAAAAAAATAAAAGAAAATAACAATGTACACAAAAAATATAACATTTTCAGCATCCGTAATAAGCTCGTAGCCGCATTCATGATTGTTGTTCTCCCAATAGCACTGCTTGGTGTTATTTCATACAATACAGCATGCAAGTCAATTGAAGAAACAGCGGCAGAAACTTCACACGAAACCGTTAAACAGGTCGGTAAGTACCTGGCCAATGCAATGGATGGAATTGAGGACATTTCAAAACAGATTTTTATGGAAAATAATTTTTCCAATTACTTATCAGGAGTATATTCTCAGACAACCCTGGACACTATCAGCGCAAAGAATGAACTGTCAAGCACCCTGCTGATATATACACTGGGTAATGATTTTATTGACGGGATACACATATTGGTGGACAACAACAGGTCCGTATCTGCAGGACAGGCAAGTATATTCCTGATGCGTGATGCTTATGCCAACGTCAAAAGCAGTGATATTTATGCCAAGGCAGTTGAAAAAAACGGCAATTGCTTCTGGGTAGGCAAACATGAGGAAATCGATGAGAACATGTCAGGAGTTCCTACATATTCCCTTTCAATGATAAGAGCAATCATGAACAAGGGCAAAAATGATGCCAACGGCCTGATCGTTATCGATATAAATGAAAAAATGCTGAATGATGCCATCAGTGAAATAAACCTTGGCAACGGATCCGAGCTTCATATCATAAGCCCTGATGACAGAGAATTCGCATATGCAATGAATGAAGACGGCACAATAACTCAGCTTGATACTACAATTGAGGACAATCAGATCATCAAACTTGATTTTTATTCGAAAATCAAATCCGGAGAGACTCTGGAAAATCAGGTAGAGGATTATAAAGGACAGCCATGCATGATAATAGACTGCCCGGTAAGCAATAAGGGATATAATCTTGTAGCTATTATCCCTACTGCCAATTTTATTGGCCTTGCCGCGGGTATCAAATATACGACCGTATTGGTCACTATAATCGCTGTTGTCTTTGCAGCAGCATTGGGAATAATTATCGCGCTTGATATAGGTCAATCCTTGAGAAAACTGGCGAATGTATCCATGAAGGCATCCGAAGGCGACTTTACAGTTACTTTTGAGACCAGGAGAAAGGATGAGATCGGTATACTGGCAAATACCTTCAACATGATGATCCAAAGCGTACGAAAGCTGATCCAGGGTGCTGCCGATACCGCTACAAAGGTAATTGAGTCTGCCGATACCGTTGCTGCTACTTCACAGGAGGTCGCAGCAGCTTCCAGGGAAGTATCCCGTGCAGTGGAGGAGATCTCAAAAGGCGCTACTGCCCAGGCTATTGATTCAGAGCAGGGAACCATCAAGATGAAAGACCTCGCTCTTAAGATCAACGCTGTTTCAGATTACGCCAATGCAATAGATTCATATTCCAGAGATACTATTGCTCTTACCAGGCAGGGCCTTTCATCGGTTGATGACCTTGAAAGCAAGGCTAAAGAGACTACACAGATCACACATGCTATTTTGTCCGACATCCAGGCTCTGGACCACAACTCCAAGAATATTGGAAATATCATAAAGGTCATAGACGGAATAGCCGACCAGACCAACCTTCTTGCCCTCAATGCTGCTATTGAGGCAGCAAGAGCAGGAGAGTCCGGCCGGGGCTTTGCGGTGGTCGCCGATGAGATAAGAAAGCTTGCCGAACAGTCGGCTGCTGCCACCAAAGAAATTTCAAAGATAATCAGCGAAAATCAGAATCAGACATCCAATGCCGTTCAGAAGGCCATGTCTGCAGAAAACATCCTAAAATCTCAGAATATGGCCGTATCAAACACTATGGAGGTATTCGGAAAAATATCCGCATCCATGGAATCGCTGGCCAAGGTGTTTAAAGACATTATGACCGGTGTTGAGGAAATGAACGCTTACAAGGACGATACCGTGATGTCCATACAGAACATTTCGGCAGTTTCCCAGCAAATCGCGGCTTCCACCGAGGAGGTCACAGCTTCGACGGAACAGCAGCTTTCAAGCATAGAGCAGCTTGCATCCTATGCACAGCAGCTTGACGTCGCCGCAAAAATGCTGCAGGAGAGCATAAAGCAGTTTAAGGTTAATTGATATATAGAATGTAAGAAACAGGATCAGAACTAACGCAAACTACCGCCATGATATATTCTGGCGGTAGTTTTTTATTCAGCCATAGCCAGCCAAAACATGTAATCGGATCGCTGGATTATTCATTTATTCCATTGCGGAATAAATTGTCAAAGTTTTCGAATTGCTTTTGTTGTTTTGGCATCTTTATAATAAAAGTAACGAGGTACAAACATTCTGACAACTATGCTCAATACTTTATTGGAGCATTCCTATAAGGAAACAAAATGACCTTTGAAAAAAGAGATGCCACACTGTAAAATTTGAAATGTGAGTTGCCTGCAAGTAACCACAAATCAAAAAAACAGGAGGCATCCAATATGAAGTATACTCAGAATGAAAAGATAATGCAAATCAAAGAAACGACGCTGATCGTCGGAATTGACGTCGGAAGTGAGTCACACTACGCCAGAGCTTTCAATTTCAGGGGCGTAGAGTATGGAAAGGTGTTGGTCTTCAGTAACAATGCTGAAGGATTTGCAAAGCTTAAAGAATGGACTAGAAGGATAACTGGGTCCAAGGGCTTCACTGAAGTGGTGCTTGGGATGGAGCCAACCGGACATTACTGGTTCAACCTTGCTGAGAATGCTATGAAAAGCGGGATGCGTATTGTACTGGTAAATCCGCATCATGTGAAGAAAAGCAAGGAACTGGATGATAACAATCCCACCAAGAACGACCGTAAAGACCCAAAAACCATAGCAATGCTGGTCAAGGATGGGAGATATATTGAGCCATATATTCCGGAAGGTATTTACAAGGAACTACGGTCGGCCATGGACAGCCGATGGCGACTTGTAAGGGAGCTTTCAGCTGTCAAGAACCGTATCAGCCGGTGGATATGTATCCATTACCCTGAATTCACCAAGGTATTTGGGGATTGGGAGGGAAAAGCTGCATTATTGATACTGAACGAATGCCCGACACCCAAGAAGGTTGTTGAAAAAGGCATTGAAGGTATCATAGCCATCTGGAAGAAACACAAGATAAGGGCCGTAGGGATAAAAAGGGCTGTGAGGCTTCTTGAATCCGCTAAGACTTCTATTGGAACATCCGAAGGGCTTGTCTCTGCAGAAAATGAACTCTCAATGTTGCTTGAGGATTATGAGAGCAAAATGCGACAGCTTGAAAGAACAATGGCTCTAATTGAGGAACTGGCAATGCAGATTCCCGGGTTTGAGAAGATGCTTGAAATCAAAGGTGTTGGCCTTGTGGTAGCTGCTGGTTTTCTAGCGGAGGTAGGCGATATCTTTAGATTCAGCCATCCAAAGCAGATACAAAAGCTGTCTGGGCTAAGCCTCAAAGAGAACAGTTCCGGTAAGCATAAGGGTCAGACAACCATATGCAAACGTGGAAGGAAGCGACTGCGATACTATTTGACATTCGGTATCATGCCCTTGCTGTCCAAGAATGAGGAATTCCGGACCTTACACCAATACTATACGACCAGGAAGGAAAGACCCTTGAAGAAAATGCAGTCCCTGGTTGCTTTGAGTAATAAGTTAATACGGATATTTTATACGATACTTACGAAAGACATAGCCTACGATCCACAAAAGATGATGAGCGATATAAAAAGACCGGAAATAAAAGCAGCATAATCTGCACAGAAAATGAAAGAATACATCGCTCTCGTAAGCCAATCAAGGGCAAGACTGCGTTCAGCTTGTGCCGACCCTTGACAGTCTTACTCACGCGATGGGATGTGTAATCAAGCGGTGCAAGCAGTTAAAGTAAAACTAACGTTTTCACTTTGCATGATAGATTTGCACTTTGACAAGATGAGCCGGATAGTCGGGATGAATTTACACCTTAAGGGCTTAAGACCCCGTGTTGGAGCTTGACTGACATCCACTTCACGGACAGACAGAATGAAGGAATTAAGGGCATTGACCCAGTTAGATTTGGGAGGTTTGTTGCCGGAGCTTATGTGGATACCAATGGCCGTGATACCGAAAAAAACGCAGTTTCATTGGGATACACATTATCATCCATAATTGTGCAGCAATACAATATCTGTCCATATGGCTTGTTTTGAAAATGATGAAAATCTATGATTGAGTGAGTATATGTAAGAAAAACGAAGAAATATTAGGGAGTGTTTATTAATATGAAGGATTCGTTGATAAAATCCCTCCGACATTCTCCAGATCTTCCCTATAGCAATATTCACCCTCGCAAAATCCTGATAAATGCTTACGAAGCGTGTACAAGGCCTAACCATGTAATCATGCACACTCATGGTGGGCATATGCGTTTTGAACACAGTGGAATGATAAAATATAGCGAATATTAGGATCCGAACTTATGTCATCTTCTGTAATCTGGTCCCTCTTTCTGACGAGAGTAAGTTCGCCCGCGCGGAAAGAAAATTGAAATGTGAATATTACTCAGAGTGCCAGAAATATAGTGCAGTTCTTTCCTGCAAATCCGGCACCCGGGTATTGAGCTGAAATGAGGCCTATGGGGGTTTCATGGCTCATTTTTGATATTCTTTCAACGTCAATAAAACTAAAAAAATTTAGGAGGGAAAAAAATGAAAAAGATAGTAGCACTTTTTTTGACCTTAGTTCTTGTCTTTTCAGTAGCAGGATGTTCTGCAGGAAATTCTGATGTCGGGGAAACGCCAGCTGCAGAACAACCAACAAATACTGCAGGAGAAAGCAATGAACAGTCTCACCTGATTGCAGTCAGTTTACCTACAATGGATAATCCGCTTATGCAGGGAATAGCTGACAGTATGAAACAGTATTTTCCAGACGATGATGTTCAGGTATCAAGTGCAAATAACGACCCAAATACCCAGACAGCACAGGTCCAAAACTACATAACAATGGGCGCTGACATGTTAGTAGTCATGCCATGTGACTCTTCAAGCATGACACCCGTTCTTAAGGAAGCAGTTAAAGCCGGGATCAAAGTATTTGTTACAGGTACTAAACTTGAGGATCCGGACGCATATACCTGTATGGCAACTGTAAATCAGTATCTTGTAGGTAATTATTGTGCATTGTTAGCCAAACAGTGGGTTGATAAAAATTATCCGGATGCACCTGACGGTTCCATCGAAGCTGCAATATTAACTACATCATTAAACCAAGATGGCGTTGACAAAAGCAATGGTCTGCTCCAGATCGCAGAACCCTACATGAAAAATGCCAAGGGAGAATATATCGACGAGAATAACAATGTGGTTGACGAAGCCAATAAGGTACCAAACCCTGTATATTGTCCCAAACTGAAAATCGTTCAGAAAGTCGACGCAGAGATGATGCAGGATGCCCGGACAGCTATGCAGAATATACTGACGACTAACCCTGATGTAAAAGTAGTGTTGTGCGTTACTTCTGACGGAGCCAGCGGTGTGAATCAGGTTTATATGGACTCAAAAATGTCAGCGGAAGAACTTGCAAAGGTAGGGGTCTTTGGATGCGGTGTCATAGGTCCGGAAGAAGACATGCTTATTGAGTCTGCAAATGGAAATGGCGTATTCAGAGGTGCAGACCAGTTTGGCAGTGTGGATCTCGGAGCTCAGATGGCCCAGCTTGCCAAAGAAGTATTGAATGACGGAAATTATGAAAAGGATGTATGGGATCCGATCACCCTTCTCTTTGTAAAGGATGGAGAGATCGTGAAAATACCCGTTGATAACACGGGCGTAGTTAAGGCTGTTGAGTGTTATTAAGTGCAGAAAGGAATCAGAAGTCATGAATGACAATGTGATATTGTCACTTAAAAATATTACCAAAACTTATCCGGGAGTCATTGCCCTTAATGATGTTTCCATCGACTTTATAAAAGGGGAAGTACATGCGCTCGTCGGTGAGAACGGAGCAGGTAAATCAACTCTTATTAAAATCATATCCGGTGCAATAGCACCGGATATGGGCTTAATAGAAGTTCAGGGGAAAAAATATAGTCATATGACTCCTACAATAGCCAAAACACATGGAGTTGAAGTGGTTTATCAGGAATTTAATCTGGTAGAACCACTTTCTGTGGCTGAAAATATATACCTTGGACAAAGATTTGGGACAACATTCAGCAATAAAGTTATTGAAGAAAAAACAAAGAAATTGCTCGATCAATTCAATATTGACCTCGATCCCGCACATATTGTTGAAGGACTTTCACCTGCTCAGAAGCAGCTTGTAGAAATCTGCAAAAGTATATCACATGATTCAAAGATCTTAATATTGGATGAGCCTACAGCTCCATTAACAACAAGTGAAGTTGAAACACTGTTCAGAATAATTGGAGATTTAAAGAAAAAGGGTATTACTATTATCTATATTTCCCACAGGCTGGAAGAAATCTTCAGAATAGCAGACAGGGTTACAGTACTAAGAGATGGTCAGTACATTACATCGCTGAAAACTGAAGAAACAACGAGGCAGCAGCTTGTAAGCCTGATGGTGGGAAGAGAGGTCAAAGAGTCATATCCTGCCAGAAATAAAATGCCACAGGATGTGGCTATTGAAGTCAGGAACCTTACAGGAAACGGTGTTAAGGATATTTCATTCAAAGTGAGAAAGGGAGAAATATTCGGGCTGGCAGGACTTGTCGGTTCAGGACGTACTGAGATCGTAAGTTTGATTATGGGCTCTGCTCCGAAGGATCACGGTGAAATTATTATCAATGGAAAAGAAGCCAATATCAAATCTCCCAGTGATGCTATCAGGTATGGGATCGGATTGATACCTGAAGACAGGAAGTTCCTGGGGTGTCTGCAGGAATGCAGTGTCTCCTTTAATATCACTCTTGCTACCATAAAAAAGCTGTGCAGGTTTTCTGTTATAAACCACAGGAAAGAACAAGAACTTGTAAAAGACTATATAGAAAAATTAAAAATCAAGACACCCTCCATGAAACAGGAAGTAAAGAATTTGTCAGGCGGAAACCAGCAGAAAGTGGTCCTTGCAAAATCTATGGCGGCTGAACCTGAAATATATATATTTGATGAACCCACAAGAGGGATAGATGTGGGTGCCAAACAGGAAATCTATAATTTGATGAATAACCTTGCAGACCAGGGGAAGGCAATTATAATTGTTTCTTCTGATCTTGAAGAACTCATGGGCATGTCCGACAGAGTAGGGGTCATCTATGAGGGATCATATCGCGGCGAGGTTGAAAAGAAAGACTTCGATTCAAAGTTAATCATTGGACTTGCATCAGGAATGAGTAGGGAGGAAATCAAATGCTAAAGTATAAACTGAAACAATTTGCCATGAAGTATTCAGTTATGATAGTAATGATACTTCTGATAATTTTATTTTCTTTTACGAGCAGATCTTTTTTAACTCTTAAAAATATAATAAATCTAATAACACAGAATACATTTTACATAATCTGTTCTGTTGGAATGGCGTTTGTTATGATCGGAGGCGGTGTGGACCTTTCAGTTGGTTATCAGATGTCCCTGGTTGGTGTTATAGTCGCTATTTTGATGACAGAATATAACTGGCCGGTCCTTCTGGCTGTTATTGTCGGACTGGTTGTAGGTTCACTGCTTGGTATAATAAACGGTATTATTGTTACAAGACTGAATTTATTTCCTCTGATCGTCACCCTGGCAATGAGCACGGTGTATCAGGGCATTTCTTTCATCATTACACAGGCTAAAACATACCGGTCTTTTCCTGATTCATTCAGACTGATTTGCACAGGTACATTCTTAGGCATCAATTATGACGTTTATCTTGCATTTGTAATCGTATTGATTTCCGAATTCGTTCTGAGAAAAACATATTTCGGACGATACATATATGCGACTGGCGGAAATTCTGATGCAGCATATCTTTCAGGGATCAAAGTCAACAAGATAAAAGTTTTTCTTTACGGCCTGTGCGGCTTCTTATTTGCCATAGCAACAATCGATATGATCGCCAAGGCTAATTCAACAAGCTCCTCTTTCGGACCGGGAACTGAATTTGTAGGTATGACTGCCGCTTTGATAGGCGGTATCAGTTTTAAGGGCGGTAAAGGAAGCATGCTGGGCCTCGTTGCAGGTGTTTTCGTGCTTCAGATCCTTGGGAATGGTATGCAGCTGGCAGGCTGGGGAACCTATCTGCAATATATCGTAAAAGGAGTCATTCTCATCATTGCCATTGCCATGGACGGTATAATGGTGAAAAATCAGAGCAATAAACCTCTGAAAGCATGAAATCGGCTAAAATTTTATCGGAGGAGGACCAATGAATGAATAATATAAAGCAGGATAAAGCCCATTCTGAAATTCCTCCTGTGGGATTACCTGACATTATGGAAATAGTGGATGTATCACATATTAAAAACAAATATCTTGATATACAGTATACCGGTACCTCAGAGCAGCAGAAACTGGATATATACCTTCCTGATGCCGGTGATGGACCGTTTCCTCTTATTATTCATATACATGGAGGTGGCTTCTGCTTAGGAGACAAGCGTGACGGACATATTATCAGTTATCTGGAAGTATTAAATCGTGGTTATGCTTTGGCTTCTGTAAATTATCGTCTTGCACCTAATTCTCCTTTCCCGGATGCAGTGTATGACTGCAAAGCTGCTATTCGTTTCCTGAGAGCAAACTCCCAAAAATATAATATTGATCCCATGCGTTTTGGTGTTATCGGCGGTTCTGCAGGGGGCAATCTTGCAGCTATGATCGCTCTTACAGCAAAAGTAAACTGGTTCGACAAAGAAGCTGTGGAATATAAGGATGTATCCTGTGCCGTTCAGGCATGTGTTGACTGGTTTGGACCGACAGATTTCCTTCTTATGGATACCCATGCAAAAGAAAATGGTTTTGGGATCACGGATCACTGCGAAGCTGATTCTCCGGAGTCGAAGTATATGGGAGGAGCTCTGACATCCTTAGACCCGGAATGGGTATCCAAAGCCAACCCTATAACCTATATCAATGAAGAAATACCTCCCATGCTCATTCAGCATGGAAGGAAAGACAAACTTGTACCTTTTCAACAATCCGAAATATTTGTTAATGCGATCGAAGAAAAGTTAGGTAAAAATCGCGTTTTATTCATTCCATTGGATGACGCTGAACATGATGATCCGCTTTTTACAAGTGAGCAAAATTTAGAGATCGTATGGGGCTTCTTCGATAAATATCTTAAATGATCAGGGGGGTTAAATATATGCAGCAACCTGAAATCAAGATCCCACTTTTATCACAGGAAATTTTAGATTCGATAAAGAATAAAATACTGGATGTACAATACTGCGACAGGTCGCCTTCACAAATACTTGATATATATTTACCTGAAAATTGCAGTGGACCTTATCCTGTGATAGCTCATTTTCACGGTGGTGCTTTCATGATAGGTACTCAACGTGATGATAATCTGAGACCAATGTTAAGAGGACTGTCCAGGGGGTATGCAGTTGTCAGTGTACAATACAGAATGAGCGGGGAAGCTCGCTTTCCTGCACTGATATGGGACGCAAAAGCCGCAATACGTTTTATACGTGCCAATGCGGAAAAGTATGGCTTAGACAGTAGTCGTATAGCTGCGTGGGGGCCTTCAGCCGGCGGATATATCTCGGCTATGCTAGGAGTGACTGAAGGTAATCCAGCTTTTGAGGATCTTTCTATGGGGAATGCTCATGTTTCCAGTGCAGTACAGGCGGTCGTGGATTGGTGTGGTCCCTGCGGTGACTTTTTAAAAATGGATACGGCGATCAGAGAGAGCGGTATAGGTATCCCGGATCATAATGAAGCATATTCACCGGAAAGCCTGCTTATGGGAGCTCAGATTACAAAAATACCTGAGCTTGTTTCACTTGCATGTCCGTGTCGCTATGCAAATAAAAATGCTCCTCCGTTTTTAATCCATCATGGTGAAGCTGACCCGGTCGTACCTGTATCTCAATCGATAGCTCTGGCAGAAGCTCTAAAAAATGCGGGTGTCCCTGTTACCCTGGAAACATTCCCGGGAAAGGGTCATCACGGGGAGCCGTGGTATGATGAGGAATGGCTTTCAGATAAGGTTTTTGATTTTCTTGATTCTGTGTTTAAGAAGTGAAAATTATGGATTTTAAAGTATCATTCACTCATAAGGAACGTGGTGAAGGCATATACAGCATCACTGCACCAATGATGGAACAAATGTATCTGGTAACAGGCGAAAGGTCAGCCGCCCTGATCGATACGGGTATGGGAATCGGTTCATTAAGAAAATATATCAGTTCTCTTACCGATTTACCGTTAATCGTTATTAATACACATGGACACCCGGATCATGCAGGAGGTAACGGTGAATTTTCCAGTGCATATCTGCATAAGAATGATTTACCTGTATTCCTCAGGATGTGTACTGATGATTTTCGGATCAGTGATATCCGAAAAATATTTCAACAACCTGTTCCCGCTTTTGAAAATTCAATCATCCCGTTTAAACCCAATATATCGGAACTTAATGACGGGCAGGAAATCGACCTGGGCGGAAGAGTCCTCAAAGTAATCCACACTCCCGGCCACACCGCAGGAAGTGTATGCCTGTATGACAGAAATACCGGAACGCTTTTTTCCGGGGATACGATATCAGGTCCCGAAAATTGGCTGTTTATTCCTGAATCGACATCTGTAGCTACATATTATAGATCCGTTAAACGTATTTTTGATACTTTTCCACGGATTACTCAGGTCTTGCCCGGGCATTTGCCAGTTCCCATCGATGCAGACATGATAAAAAGAAAAATGGAGTGTGCACTTGCCATATGCCGCGGAGCTTCAGGTACGCCTTTTGAAACCTTTGCAGGTCGTGGACTTCTTTTTGAACTGAATGGAGCCAAACTGTTATATGATCCTGAAAAAATCTATGATGACGGTGAAGAACAACTATAACAATTCCCGATGTTTGTGAGTGATATGTATGGATTTTACAAAAAAGCCTTTTTACTTAAATGAGGATCAAATCAAATGGGTAAACGATACATTTTCCTGTTTGACACCTGAACAAAAGGCAGGGCAAGTTTTTTGCGTGTTAGGTGATCTATATCCACAGGAACATCTTGTTAAATTAGCCCGGGATTGCAATATAGGGGGTGTGCTCTTCCGCCCGGATTCAGCTGAAAATATCAGAAACCGATTCGCACAGCTGGATAAGGCAGTGTCTGTACCCCTCCTGAAAGCTGCCAATCTGGAGGAAGGCGGCTGTGGTGCAATAACGGAGGGCACACGCTTTGCGAGCCAGATGCAGGTGGCCGCTACCGACGATCCTGAATGGACGGAACGCCTTGGCAAAGTCTGTGCAGCTGAAGGTTCTGTATGTGGTATTAACTGGACCTTTTCGCCAGTTGTCGATATTGATATGAATTTCAGAAATCCAATTACTAATGTCAGGACCTTTGGAAGCGACCCCGAACGTATTAAAAAAATGGCTCTCGCTTATGTCAATGCGGTGCAGGATTCAGGCATGGCAGCATGTGCAAAGCATTTTCCTGGTGACGGAGTAGATTTCCGGGACCATCATCTGCATCCAACTGTCAATAGCCTGTCCGCCGAAGAATGGTATGACTCATATGGAAGCATATATAAACTGCTTATTGATAATGGTCTTTTGAGCATTATGGTGGGCCATATCATGGTTCCGAATGTTTCAAAGGATATCAATCCGGATTTGCGTGATTGTGATATCCTGCCTGCTTCTTTGTCAAAGGAACTGCTTTCCGGAGTACTGCGCGAAAAATATGGTTTTAACGGCCTGATAACAACTGACACAACCATTATGGGCGGCTACACACAGGTAATGGAACGCAGTAAAGCGATTCCGTCAACAATTGCAGCCGGCTGTGATATGATATTGTTCAACACAGATTTTGAAGAGGATTATCATTATTTGCTGAATGGTATCAGAACAGGACTGCTGAGCATGGAAAGGCTTGACGAAGCAGTCAAGCGGGTACTCGCACTGAAAGCCCACCTTATGGTGCCAGAGGCTGTACGTGATGAAAAAAATTGCAGCAGTTCAGATAAAGTATTGCCTGTAAAGGTATGGCAGCGCGAATGTGCCGAGCTGTCTGTGACACTCGTAAAAAATATCGATAATATCCTTCCTGTCACTCCTGACAAATTCCCGGAAATCCATATAGTCAGCTTAGGCAATGATATGTTTCCGGGCGGCTCTATTAAACATACCGCAGAGAAATTACTGCAGGAGAGAGGATTTAGAGTTACATTTTTTGATATTTCCAGAGCTGAGATGTCGGGACCGGGGAAACATTCCGGCAAGCGCCTTTTACTGTATCTATGCAATTTAGAGACGAAAAGCGATCAGACTGCAGTGCGCATTTTCTGGCAGGACCGGATGGCACTGGACCTTCCAAGGTTTATCCGGGAAGAGAAAACTGTATTTGTGTCTTTTGCCAATCCGTATCATCTCCAGGACGTACCGCATGTCCGTACCTTCATCAATGCGTATACGGCAAATAATGCGACTGTTGAAGCCGTAATAAGAAAACTCTGCGGAGAACAGGATTTTTATGGCATCAGCCCTGTCGATGCTTTTTGCGGATTATGGGACACAAGGCTGTAAGACCCGAACAATTAATATGGCGGTATAGTATGTTGCTTTCTGATATTTATTCCGTTTCTTAATAAATTGCAACAATAATTGAATTGATTAAACTGAGCAGGATACTTTACAATAAAAACTAAGTCACACGATTATTTGTCATATCGGGCTGACCCCCTAAAATTGGAGAATATCCACTTGATTCTTTCTCAGTAATAGTGAAGCTATAATTTTCTACTTAATGGTAAATAATACCATCCAATAGTTTTAAGACGATTGCCTATCCAACCTCCTCCAATTTTAGCTGCCTTCCTTATGCTGTCAAGGGCAAGGGCTAAAGCCTGCTTCGCACCCTTGACACCAATTGCGGAAGCCTGCTTATTTGTAGCTGAGGTTGGCTAGTAGGATTACAGTATTAGGCGATAAGAGGTTGGACTGAGTTAGCTAATTGCCCTTTTGTAAAGGCTTTGTAAAACTCATTAGGAGCCATATACTTTATACTGCTATGTCTACGCCTATTGTTGTAGTAATCAATGTATTCACTAATAGCCCCATATACTTCCATAAAGCTGTCAAATTCATGGCGGCTGTAGCATTCATCTTCTAGAATAGAGTGGAATGACTCTATATAGGCATTCATATTAGGTGTTTTTACAGGAATTCTTTCATGCTTTATATTCCATCTATCACAAGTTTCTTTAAACAGTTTAGCAATAAATTGGGGCCCATTGTCTGTTCTTATCACCGGCATTTTCATACCGGGAGTTAAGTTACGTTTTTTAAGGGCATTTATAAGTACCCTGCAGGCATCCTTTGCCGTGGCGCTTAATCCTACATGGTAACCTACTATCGATCTATCAAATACATCTATGGCTGATAGTTGGAAGAAAAATTGACTGGTTCCGGCAATGTAGCCATACTTTAAATCCATTTGCCAAAGCTGATTAGGGCCAGTTATTTTCTCTCGTTTAGCGAGCTTCTTAGGACGTTTGGGATATATTTTTCGCTGGGGACGTAAAATATCAAGTTCTTTGCAAAGCCGGTAGACTTTTTTGTGATTGATTACTAGTTTATAATCCTTTTTTAAGCAATACTTAAGTTTTTTATATCCATAGGGAAAACCATCACCGGCTATAAGCTCACAAAGGTATTCTTTGATAAGTTCATCCGGTATCTTTTCTCCCTTTTTGTTCAGTGAATAGCCTGGTATTTTACGTCCCGTCTGCTTTTTTGTTGATGTTTGTTCCCCTTTGCTTTCTTTAGTGATGTTGTAGTAATAGGTGGATGCAGCTAGACCGACAGAGTTGAGAACAGTAGTTGCGTTGTATCCCTTTTCTATCCACCTCTTAGCAATGGCAACTCTGCCGGTTACCGAGGGTTTTTACAATTCATCAAGTCCTTTAGAATTGCCAATTGTAGTTCTTTCTCGGCAAGAAGACGTTTTAATCTGTCATTTTCTGTACTTACTTCTTTAAGCTGTTTTTCCATGGCTTTGTACCGTTCTTCTTTTGCTTTGGGCAGAGGTTTTACGGAACCTCTTTGGCGTTGTTCTTTCAGCCAGGTATGGATAGTAGTTGTTGCTATCTCATGCCTCCGGGCTACTAGAGCTACGTTGCCTGTCTCCTGACATTCTTTTATAATTTGTTCTTTAAATTCATCACTGTACTGATTTTTTGTCACTCTCATTACCCCCTACTTCAATACTAACATATTCGTGCATTTTCTCCAAAGGTTCTAGGGGGCTAAATAGATATGACGTGAACAAACTGAATCATGAATGACGGCTTTAAGCTGTTGTAAGGCTATTTACGATTTTCTTTTGCAAAATGAATGATGGATTGTTGGAATAAACTGTCTTTTTGGTTTCCAAGGCGTTGAAAAATTTCAGAAAAGCATCTTGGATTTGAGCATAAGCTGTTTTAAATGAGGCGTGTGGGGCCCTTTGCGTATAAATTTAAGTTTATTTTTTATTATTTTTCCAAAATAGAATTTTTTAAAGGAGGATCATTCATGAAAAAACTTATGTCTGTGCTGCTTTGCCTTTGTATGATTTTCACATTGGCAGCATGTGCAAACACACAAAATTCCGGTGAACCAACCGGCGAACAGGATAACAAGAATGACAGCAGAGTGGATATCGGCTACAGCGTGCCTGATACGACTAATCCATTTGTAGGCTGGCTTACAAACGAAGTCAAGAAACTGGCCGAACAGGATGGATTGACAGTTCAGATCGCGGATTCTGCAAGTAATTCCACCAAGCAAATCGAACAGATTGAGAACTTCATAGCCATGAAGGTAAAAACTCTCGCTATAATGCCTGTTGATCCCAATTCAATGCCTGATATTATCAAAAAGGCACAAAGTCAGGGAATTAAAGTTCTCGTTGCCGGCACTGATACCGGTGTGTACGATGTTATGATGAATACCGATCAGTATAACATCGGAGAACAAATAGCTGAAATGGGTATAGAATGGCTCCTGAATACATTTTCTACAGACGGAACTCCCGAAGGGCTTACTAAAAAGCCTAAAGTCATTATAATCAAGTATACTCAAACAATCGACGGAAAAAACAGATCAATGGGTATAATTGATACTATGCAAAAATGGGGATATGCAGATGTGGTCGTTTCTCAGACAGAGTCAATAACCAGTGCTGAGGCAACCAATGTTATGCAGAATATGTGGCAGCAAAACAGTGATGCTGTATTGGTATTAACATATAATGCCGATTCTGCCATGGGTGTCAATGAATACCTCATGGGCCTTCAGGGACTGGATAAGTCTAAAATTGCAGTATTCAGCGGAGATTCTTCGGATCCGATCGTTGAAACCATTAACAGGTCAGTTAATAATGAATCAGTATTCAGAGGTACTATTGGTATTATAGGACCGACAATAGACGGCGAGCTTGTAGATCTTCCCGTGGCAACATACAATGCATTGAAAGGCTTATGTGAGGGCAAGCTTGTTTATGGCTCCAAGATAGTTGATTCAGTCGCTAAGATCTATCCTGAAAAAGAATAAGATGATACTGATTGAGGAGTTAAACTGAAGCGGCTCTCAATAGGCCGCTTCGGTTTTTCACATCGGACTGGAGGCAAAATAATGGAGGATACCACCATTTTATCACTCAGGGGAATTACTAAGTATTATCCAGGTGTAGTTGCTCTAAATGATGTATCTCTGGAATTTAAAAAAGGTGAAGTGCATGCTCTGATAGGTGAGAATGGGGCAGGCAAGTCTACTTTAATAAAAATTATATCTGGAGCAATAAAACCCGACAAAGGCTTAATTGAGATTAACGGAAAACAGTATAACAGCCTTGATCCCCTGCACGCAAAACAAAATGGTATAGAAGCGGTTTATCAGGAATTTAATCTAGTAGATTCATTATCTGTCGCTGAAAATATATGTTTTGGCGAACAAAATGGTTTTTTGATAGACTTCAAAAAAATGTACGAAAAAGCTAAAAAAATATTCGATGACATGCAGGTCGATATCGATGTAAAAGCCAGGGTCAGCGATCTTTCCACAGCTCAGCAGCAGCTGGTAGAAATCGCAAAATCAATATCCCGTAATGCAAAGTTATTGATTATGGATGAACCAAGTGCACCTTTATCGGTATCGGAAGTCGAAAAGATGTTTGATATAGTACGTAATCTCAAGAAAAGCGGAGTGACAATAATTTATATTTCTCATAGATTGGATGAACTTTTTGAAATATCAGACCGAGTGTCTGTATTGAGAGACGGCCAGTACATAAAGACTCTGGAAACATCCCGGACTAACCCTAAAGAGCTTATTTCACTCATGGTAGGTCGCGAGCTGACAGAAAGTTTTCCCCAAAAAAGAGGTACAATCGGGGCTACTGCACTGGAATTAAAGAATGTATGTGGAAATGGACTTAAAGATATATCGTTTACATTACGGAAGGGAGAAATACTTGGAATAGCCGGCCTGGTTGGAGCAGGGCGCACGGAACTGGCCAGGTTGATTTTTGGAGCAGACAAGCTCATTTCGGGATCTGTTCTGATTAATGGAAAGCCGGTACGAATTCACCTTCCAGTCGATGCTATTAATCTTGGTATCGGTCTGATACCAGAAGACAGAAAGAGACAAGGTTGTTTCCTTGAGAAGGATGTTTCGTGGAATATCTCAATTTCTAACCTTCGCTCTTTGCTGAAATGGAAAACAGTCGTGGATAAAAACAAGGAGAAATCTCTTGCTGAGGACTTTTATGACCGGCTTAATATAAAAACCCCAACATTAATGCAGAAAGTAAAAAATCTTTCTGGAGGAAACCAGCAGAAGGTTGTTCTGGCAAAAACGCTGGCGACTAATTCAGACATTATTATCTTCGATGAGCCGACCCGTGGCATAGATGTTGGTTCCAAACAGGAAATCTACCATTTAATAAGAGACCTTGCAGACCAAGGAAAAGCTATTTTGATGATTAGCTCTGAAATGGCTGAACTCATAGGGTTATCAGACCGGATTCTTGTAATGTATTCCGGCAGGATTACCGGTGAAATCACTAAAGAAGAGTTTAGTCAGGACAGAATTCTTGAATTGGCATCAGGATTGAATTAAGGGGGCTCATATAATTATGAAAAATGGATTAATCAAAACCGTAATCAACAAATATGCAATAATCTTTGTATTATTTGGCCTGGTTCTTCTGTTCAGTCTGTTATCACCATACTTCTTTACTCTCCAGAATCTGACCAATGTCTTTGTGCAACAGTCGTATGTTATTATTGCCACAATTGGTCTTTCATTTGTAATGATAAGTGGTGGTATGGATCTGTCCATTGGGTATCAAATGTCTTTAGTCGGTGTGGTAACAGCCATACTGATGAAAAATATTGGTTTGCCGGTTCCGCTTTCCATCCTTTTAGGGTTATTGTTAGGAGTAGCTTTGGGTTTAACCAATGGGCTTGCAGCAATAACATTAAAAGTGCATCCGCTTATTGTTACTTTGGGCACAATGACTGTTTACCAGGGAATATCCTATATCGCTTCGAATCAAAGTGTTATTTTAAATCTTCCACCAAGTTATAAAGCTATCGGACAGGGATATATCGGTGGAATCATACCTATAAGCGTTATCTTAATGATTATTGTTTCAATTGTGGCAAGTTTTATATTAAGCAAGACCTCTTTCGGACGATATGTCTACGCACTGGGAAGCAATGAGGAAGCAGCACATTTGGGTGGCATAAATGTCAACAAAATTAAACTGATAATATTTGCAATTAACGGTTTATTTGCTGCCATTGCATCAATGATTCTCTTTGCAAGAACTGGATCAGCTGCATCCAGTACTGGCCCGGGCACAGAATTTTCAGCCATGACCTCTGCTGTTCTTGGAGGTATTTCCTTCAAAGGTGGAGAAGGAAAAGTATGGGGGATTATTGTTGGCGTTTTGATTTTAGGTGTTCTCGGTAATGGTATGCAATTGGTTGGTTTGAATACCTATGCTCAATTTATAGTTAAAGGTTTGGTATTATTAGCTGCTGTTGGTTTTGACACCTATCAGAAGGCATCTGCACAAAAAGCATCTATTAAGGAAAGTACAAATTAAAAGAAATCAGTGTGTGACTGGAGTAAATGCAATCTGCAGGAGCTCCAGTCAACCTCTGAATTAGGGGAGATACTGTATCTGAGCAGATATGCAAATATGATATTTTAACCAGAACTGTATATTTCTTTAATATAGTTCCAGAATAATTTTGAGTTAGGGGACAGAGAACGGTTTTTATTTTTTACAAGACAGATGTTACTTTCAATTGTTGGCGTGATGGCGACACAGACTACTTTATCATTCCTGAAATATTTAGCATGCCGTTCCATTAAAAGTGAAACACCCATGCCATTTGATACAAGATCGATTATGTTCTCAGGTCTGTGACCTGTATAACTTATGTTTGGCATGAAGCCGGCGCTGACACATAAATTATAACATTGTTCAAAAAGCATGGTTTTCTTGTCAAGTAACAAGAACTCTTCGTCTCTGAGCTTCAGCAGATTTATCTCCTTTTCATGGGCAAGCTCATGAGTATGAGGAAGGACGGCTATCATGTGATCTTTGTATAAGGTTATGTAGTCATAACCAGAGGCTGTCTCTTCATATATTCTGACAAAAGCAAGTTCGCATTCCCCTGTCTCAAGCAAATGAGGAATATTGTGTGATTCCAGTTCAACAACTGAAAGCGGAATATCCGGATAATCTTTCTGAAATCTTGAGATTAAGCCTGTAATATCATATTGAGCCATGACTGGAATAGACGCGATTTTGATTCTTTTTTGCTTACTTTTATATTGCCTAATTATATTTATAATTTCTGAGTTAATATCATTAAGCTGTGCTACATAGGGAAGTATTAATTTGCCAACTTCACTGAGTTTTACGCTACGGGTGGAACGGTCAAACAATTGAATGCCGAGCTCCGTTTCAAGTGATTTAATGTGTTTTGAAAGGGAGGACTGAGATATACAGAGTTCTTCTGCTGCCAGAGTAAAGCTTCCTTTCTCGGCTATAGCCAGAAATTCACATAAGAAGTTAATGTCCATTTCAACACCACCCAGAGTCTTTAAGTATTTATTTCATTTTGGAATAATTATATCAAATAAAGAATTGCAAGTAAATGAAGCTGCAAGATACAATTATTTTATGGTAATTCAACCTTTACGTTTATAAAATAATAAATCTTAAATTAAAAAAGAGGGGCAACATGGTAACAAATATACAAAAAATCATTGATTTACGATCAGCGCTTGATTATTTGAAATCTTTTCCGGGGGAATTGGTTGAGACTGATGTTCCGGTAGCGCCTCATGGAGAGCTGGCCGGTGTATACCGCTATATAGGTGCGGGAGGAACAGTAATGCGCCCAACTCGTCTGGGACCTGCAATGCTTTTTAAATCAATTAAGGGTTATCCTGAAGCACAAATTGCTATAGGGGTTATGGGAAGCAGGGAACGAGTAGGGAAATTACTTGGAGTGGAACCAAGAAAGCTTGGTTTTGTTCTCAGGGACTGCATAAATTATCCTATAAAGCCCGTAGTTATCAGAAATGACAAAGCCCCATGTCAGGAAGTAGTCCATTTAGCTTCAGAAACTGATTTTGATTTACGTAAGCTCATTCCGGCGCCTACCAACACATTGGTTGACGCAGGACCGTACATTACACTGGGCATGTGCTATGCCAGCCACCCGATTACCCGTGTTTCTGATGTGACAATCCACAGACTCTGTGTTCATGGAAAAGATGAGCTATCTATTTTCTTCACACCGGGAGCACGACATATCGGTGAAATGGCAAGGGTGGCAAGTGAATTGGGAGTTCCCCTGCCCATTTCAATAAGTATCGGGGTTGATCCTGCCATAGCAATTGCATCATGTTTTGAACCTCCGACAACTCCATTGGGGTTTGATGAACTATCCATTGCTGGGGCGCTTCGTAAAAAACCGGTAGAGCTTGTCCAGTGTGTCAGTATTGAAGAAAAAGCGATAGCTCATTCTGAATACGTTATTGAAGGAGAGATTCTGCCTGGAGTAACAGTCCGGGAGGACAAAAATACAGGAACAGGATATTCCATGCCTGAATTTCCTGGCTATAACGGTGTTGCGAGTGATTCATGTTCCGTTATACGCGTAAAAGCTGTGACTCACAGACAGAACCCTATTTTCCAGGCTTGTATAGGACCTGGTGAAGAGCATGTAAATATGGTGGGGATTCCTACAGAAGCAAGTATCATCGATATGATAGAAAAGGCAATGCCTGGTCGAGTTCAGAATGTATATGCACCCTCAGCCGGAGGGGGAAAGTATATGGCAGTTATCCAATTTAAAAAACTGGATGAAAGTGATGAGGGAAGACAGCGTCAGGCGGCATTACTGGCATTTTCGGCTTTTTCAGAGCTCAAGCATATTTTTATAGTTGACGAAGATATTGATCCTTTTGATATGAATGATGTGATGTGGGCTATGAATACGAGATTCCAGGGAAATCTGGATACCATATTTATACCGGGTGTGCGATGTCACCCTCTGGATCCGTCTGAATCTCCGGAATATAGCGCCTTGATTCCTCAAAAAGGTGTTAGCTGCAAGACCATCTTTGACTGTACAGTACCTTACAGATTGAAGAAAAACTTTGTTAGAGCGCAGTTTATGGAAGTTGATCCCCAAAAATATATTCCGGATTATGGTTGGTGATCTTTATGGAAGAAAGAAAGCGTATAGTAGTAGGTATAAGCGGAGCCAGTGGCATACCGCTTGCCATAGAATTACTGCAAGTTTTACATAGTACTCCGTTTGTGGAAATACATCTGGTTATTTCAGATGGTGGCAAAAAAACTCTTGAATGTGAATCCAAAATGTCACTGAGCGAACTTGAAGCTTTGGCGGATATTGTCTATGACATAAATAATATAGGTGCGGCTATTGCCAGTGGGTCATTTAAAACTGAAGGGATGATTATTATACCATGTTCCATGAAAACCTTGGCTGCCATAAATTGCGGATACAGTGACAACCTCATTCAAAGAGCTGCTGATGTAACAATCAAGGAACACAGAAAGTTGATTCTTGTACCAAGGGAATGCCCCTTAAGTCCAATTCATTTAAGAAATATGTATGAGTTGTCTCAGATAGGAGTTTATATTCTTCCCCCTGTAATAAGTTTTTATAATAACCCTGAAACCATTGACGACGTTACTCATCACATAGTAGGGAAAATACTCGATTCTTTTGGGATAGAACACAAAAATTTTATCAGGTGGAGGGGTATATGAAGTCCTGTTGCATTGTGGAAAATGTAAACGGCTATGAAATTAATGCTAAAGCTGTTTTATCAGGTACTGATTTGATTGTTATAGTAAATGGCGGAACAAAACCCCATATTGGCAGTATCAGTGTTGCTGTTGCAAGGGAAAGTCTGCTGAAAAATGGAAGCATGAGTGCAACAGTGTCCACTTTTAATATGTTGGGGCATAAAGATGATGAAATCGGAAATATGTTTGCCAGGGAGATTGCCATGGTCACGGGCAGTACATGTGTAGTTACATGTGGCATCCATATAGATTGTATTAATAAGGATGAAATTGACTCTGTTGTAGCTGCATCCCAAAAACTATTAGGCCGCATGAAAGAAGTGCTCCAAAAAATGGATATGGATACCTGACCAAAACATAGAATCACTAAATGGATTGGGGATGCATAATTATGAAACTGTTTCGAAGGGCAAAAAGCGATAAGATAAAGGCCAAATTCCCCGTAAGTAGACAATTCTATTTATTTAATGGTAGCAGGCTTTTTACTATCGGTACCAAGCTGAATACTGCATTTATTTGCACAATAATTCCCATTATGTTGCTTGGTTACATCTCATATTATAATGCGGCTTCATATATTGCTGCAGCAACTGCCGAAGCATCATTGGGAACAATGAAACAAACCAATAAATCTTTACTGTCCACACTAAAAAGCATCGAAGATATATCATCTCAATTTATCAATGATAATGACTACCGGGCATACTGTCTTTCAGTCGGACATGAAAATGATGAATCAATACTATCTGCTGCGAACACGCTTAAAGCCAAATTCTCAAACATTGTTTTCAGAAATAAATATATTGATGGAATCCATTTGGTGCTGGACAACAATCACAGTATTTCTACAGGGCAATATAATATCGGAGATGGAGAATTTGAAAAAATCAGGAACAGTAAAATTTATACAGAAGCCGAGGGGAATAACGGACTTGCTTTCTGGGTAGGAAATCACAAAGTAATTGACCAGTTCAGCAAAGATTCTGCCGATTATGCTTTATCTTTGATAAAAGGTGCTAAAAATCCTTTTGATAACACCTTTATTGGATTAATTGTAATTGATGTAAATTACAGTTTGATTAAAGACGTTATTGAAGGTGTTGACCTTGGAAATGGAAGTTAGATGTCTATTTTAACACCGGACAATAAAGAAATCGCTTTTGCGCTAAATGGGGAAAACGTTGAATATTTGGATTCAAGTAATATAACCAATTCTATAATTGATAATACATTTTATCAAAAAATTGCTGAAAGTCAGGTAGATGAGGGTTCATTCAACGATAATTTCAATGGTAAGGATTACATGGTACTGCACTCGAAAGTTGGATATACGGGTCTTACTTTAGTAGGCCTTATTCCTAACAGCAATTTTGCTTCAAAAGCTGAAGGCATAAAAAATATAACTGTTATATTTACTATAGGTGCTGCAGCTTTTACTTTATTTGTTGGATTTTTCATGTCAAGAGGTATGAGCAGGGTTATAAAGAATTTTGTGGTCGTCTCAGGCAAAGCTGCCGAAGGAGACTTCGCTGTCAGTCTTAATGTGAAAAGAAAAGACGAATTTGGAGTATTGGCTGCGACCTTCAATATGATGATCTCCAATATGAGGGAGCTTATCCAGGGAGCAAAACAAACCGCTGAAACCGTAATTCAATCCGCGAGGACTGTTGCTTTCAACTCCAAAGAAGTTGCCGTTGTTTCACAGGAAGTTGCAAGGGCGGTTGAGGAGATATCCAAGGGCGCTCAGGCTCAGGCCTCAGACTCGGAGCAGAGTTCAGCCAAAATGGGTGGTCTTGCTGATAAAATCCAGCTGGTGTCCGATTCTGTGGAGGCCATTAAATCATATTCAAGTGATACAATGAACCATACGCAGGAAGGACTTTCCTCAGTGGTTGATCTTGAGAACAAGGCAAAAGAGACCACAGAGATTACCCGTGCGATAATAGAGGATATTCAACTTCTTGATCAGAACTCCAAAGACATCGGAAAGATAGTTGAAGTTATTGACGGAATTTCAGACCAGACCAATCTCCTCGCTCTTAACGCTGCCATAGAGGCTGCAAGGGCAGGAGAATCGGGAAGAGGTTTCGCGGTTGTTGCCGAGGAGATCAGAAAACTTGCCGAGCAGGCTGCTACAGCTACCAAGGAAATCTCCAAGATAATTGAAAACAACCAGCAGCAGACTACGGTTACAACTAAACGCGCAAAGGCCACCGATGAAATATTGAAGTCCCAGAACCTTGCTGTTTCCAATACAATGACAGTGTTCAACACTATCGCAAGCTCCATGAAGTCCCTTGTTGAGCATGTTGAGAACGTAATTTCAGGTGTGAACGAGATTAACAGCTACAAAGAAGACACGCTAATGTCCATCCAGAACATATCATCAGTTTCTGAGGAGATAGCGGCTTCCACCGAAGAGGTGACGGCGTCCACCCAAGAACAGCTGTCCAGTATAGAAGAACTGTCTTCATACGCTCAGCAGCTTGATGAAGCCGCTGCCAAACTGCAGGAAGCTATAAAGAAATTCAAAATAGAATAATTATTAAACAAGCATACCTTTCCGTACGGCTGTACAGAGTTTTGGGATTGGTGCTTAATCCGACGTAATTGACCCACCGTTCCGATTGAAAATGACCCACTGGTCCAATTCAAAGTGACCCACCGTTCCGATTCAATTTGACCCATGGATATGATCCAAAGTGACCCACCCATG
>Ga0134090_1000705_pt1 | contig 25924 bp, 18 predicted proteins | sample 1_4taG_FD_94453 | JGI IMG/M metagenome (GOLD analysis project Ga0134090, IMG submission 94453) | Switchgrass degrading microbial communities from high solid loading bioreactors in New Hampshire, USA - 1_4_20_6_A1 metaG | ecosystem: Engineered > Bioreactor > Semi-continuous > Anaerobic >...
AGTCCTGCAAAAGCCGAGTATATCCTCCTGGGCGTCTATGACGAAAATCTTGTTGCCCCGATGGCAAAAGTTCTCGCCAATCTCGGCGTAAAAAAGGCCATGGTCGTAAGCGGGCATGACGGCCTTGATGAAGTCACGTTAACAACCAAGACCACCGTCTGTGAAGTGGATCACGGCAGAATCAACAGTTTCTTTATCGATCCAAGGCACTTTGGCTTATCTTATTGCAAAGCAGATGATCTGGCCGGCGGCGACCCCGAGACAAACGCAGAAATTGCTCTAAGAATACTTAAAGGGGAAGAAAAAGGCCCGAAAAGGGATATTGTCGTCTTAAACTCCGGCCTGTGCCTTTATATGGCATATAACAACATTACACTCAGGGAATGTATAAGGAAGGCGGCAGAAATTATTGACAGCGGTAAAGCCCTTAATAGGCTGGAAGAATTCATACAGCTGTCCAATAAACTGTAGGCCGGAAAATCTTAATATTTAATTCCTTCGGAAATTTATTAATTGATTAATATTTAATCCTTAGGGATTTTAAATGGAACCGTTTCAGGATTATTAAACTTAAAGATTCTTAATCAGCGGGAAATTCATAGGAATTCCGCCGGTTAAAACCGCCGATAAAACATATCCGTAAACCATAATTAATAAAGGCATACTGGGCAAAACGCAATTATAAAAGCCATACTGGCCAAAACGTAAGAAAGAAAGGTAAAATAATGGGTGATATATTAAACCTTATTGCGTATAAAACAAAAATAAGAGTGGAAAAATCGAAAGAATTGCTCCCTTTAGCCAAATTAAAAGAATTACTGTTTGACTCTGCCTGTTTACCGGATAATTTGTCCCGGGAATCTTATGCATTTGAAAATGCTTTGAAAAAGCCCGGTATTTCATTTATCTGTGAGGTGAAAAAAGCATCTCCCTCAAATGGTGTGATTGACCCCGTTTTCTCTTATGTTCAGATTGCCATGGAATACGAAGAGGCCGGTGCCGATGCCGTGTCTGTGCTTACGGAGCCCTGTTATTTCATGGGAAACAGTGAGCATTTATATAATATACGGAAAAAAATTTCTCTTCCCATCCTGCGCAAGGATTTTATTTTGGATGAATATCAAATTTATGAAGCGAAACATCTTGGAGCGGATGCGATACTTCTTATATGCGCTTTGCTTGATGAGGAAAAAATAAAAGCCTTCATAACAGTTTGCGACATACTTGGTTTGTCAGCTCTTGTTGAGACCCATACGGAAGAAGAAATAAAGATCGCCGTCCGGGCTGGGGCAAGAATTATCGGCGTGAACAACAGGAATTTAAAAACTTTCAGGGTGGATGTCACAAACTGTGTAAGATTAAGAAAAGCGGTGCCCAAAGGAATCTGCTTTGTTGCGGAAAGCGGCATACGGGCCCATGACGATATCTTACGTTTGCAGGAGGCGGGCGTGGATGCAGTCCTTATAGGGGAATGCCTTATGAGAAGCAAAAACAAAAAGCAAACACTTTTGTCTTTGAAAGGTGGGTCTGCATGACCAAAATTAAAATATGCGGAATTAGCCGGATTAAAGATATCCGCATCATTAATCATGTCCTGCCCGATTATATAGGATTTGTATTTGCAAAGAGCAAAAGGGCCGTTTCCTTAGCAGAAGCCGTCACTTTAAAAAGACTGCTTAACCCGGCCGTAGAAACCGTAGGTGTATTTGTTAACGAGGACAAGAGCAAAATCATTCAGTTATGTAAATTAAACATAATTGATGCTGTTCAGCTTCACGGCTGCGAAGATGAAAATTATATAATGGAATTAAAAATAAAAACCGGTGTGCCTATTATTAAGGCAGTAAGAGTCAGATCCGCAATGGATATTTTGAATGCTGAAAAACTGCCCTGTGATTATCTGCTCCTTGATGCCTACAAGGAGAATAAATACGGAGGAACGGGAAGAGCATTCGATTGGTCACTTATACCGAAAAAAAAGGAAAGGAAGAAACCGATTTTCCTTGCAGGCGGCATAAACCGCGAAAACCTTTACGATGCTATAACAAATGTTGAGCCATATTGCATCGATATCAGCAGCGGCGTGGAGACCGACGGTAAAAAGGATCCCGATAAAATAACGGAGATAGTGCGCCTGCTCAGAAATTACAATAATGTATTATAAGGTAAGATCAAGTTAAATAAATATGACTTAATATTTTAAACCGGCTTGATTTTTGGAAAAAATTCAAGCCGGTTTGATTAATTCATAACGGTTCAAATTTGCCCGGTAAATTAATAATATTATTTGAGGTCACAGATTATGAATATTCTTTTTTATTTCACGCCCGGTCGGTGTAGCGGCAAGCCCTCCTTCTCCGGTTTCCCTGAGGGTTTTCGGCAGGGCTTCCCCTACTTCCCTCATGGCGTCAATCACCTCATCCGGCGGAATCTGGCTGCGAATTCCTGCAACAGCCATATCGGCACAGGCAATTGCATTTACAGCCCCGATGGCATTACGCTTGACACACGGAACCTCCACCAGACCGCCTACGGTATCGCATACCAGGCCCAACAGGTTTTTTAAAGCCATGGCAGCCGCATGGGCTATACTCTCTTCGTCCCCACCGTTAAGATAAGCCAAAGCGCCGGCCGCCATTGCGCTGGCTGAACCGATTTCCGCCTGACACCCTCCTGCTGCTCCGGACAAAAAGGCTCTGGCCGCAATAACCTCCCCTATGCCGGCGGCAACATACATGGCTTCCACCATCCGTTGCATGGATGCGCCATATTGTTCTTCATAACTTATAAGTACGGCAGGTATTACACCGCAGGAACCGGCCGTCGGAGCCGCAACGATTTTTTTCATGCAGGCATTGGATTCTCCCATCTTCAATGCCTTGGATATTACCGCTCCTATAAAGGAACCCGAAAGAACTTTCCCTTCACGAAGGGCCCTTTCCATCTTTGCCCCGTCTCCTCCCACAAGACCGCCGGCGGATTTCAGTTTATCGTCATAGGCTGCATCGGCATCCTTCATGGCCATATATAACCGATTCATTTTTTCTAAGGATTCTTCCTCACTGACAAGCCTTTCTTCCATATCATCCTCAAGAATTACTCTCCAGAAAGGTTTATTATTTTCCTTTGATATAGTAAGTATATCATTTAAAGATCGAAAGCTCATCTTTTCCTCCGTTATTCTCCTTGTATTTTCTATGATTCCGGACAAATACTCTTATACAAACATGGGCGGCACAAATTTTGTATAGTATTATTTTCATTTTTCCATTCCTATTTAACTGCCGTACACATAATTGCATTTTTACTTTCTCAATAAATCGTGGTATTTATGTCTGTTAAACGTCTGCCTGTAAAAAGTGTTTCTTTTATCTTAGATATTTAAAACTTTTATATTAATTTTATTAAGTCACATCCATATATTCTTTTATCATTCTTCTTCCACATTTATATAAGTTACTTTCTTTACTCCCCTGGAATTGGACAGTACATCTATAACATCGGAAGGAATAGGCTGATCACATTCAATAATCATTACCGCCGTACCGCCTCTTTTGTCCCTTCGAATTCTCATGGTTGCTATATTTATATCATGCTTGCTCAATAAGGATGTCACCATGGCCACATGTCCCGGTTTATCTATATTTTTTATTATTAAGGTGGGATATGATGCCGTTATGTCCGCTTCAACCCCATCTATCTGGTTTATTACAACAGAACCGCCTCCGATAGATGAAGCAACAATTTCAAGGCTGTTTCCGTCCGAACCGGTAAGTTTCAGTAAAACGGAATTGGGGTGGGCGTCTTTAAGATCAATTTCACCGAATTCAAATTCCAGACCTACTTCTTTTGCATAACGAAAGCTGTCCGGTATCCTCTCATCGTCCGGTTTCATTCCCAAAAGGCCTGCAATCAAAGCCTTGTCCGTTCCGTGACCTTTACCCGTCATTAAAAAAGAACCATGGAGATATATCTTTGCCTGTTTTAAATCGTCCTTCATAAGTTTTCTTGCTATATACCCTATCTTTACCGCACCCGCGGTATGGGAACTGGAAGGTCCGACCATAACAGGCCCCATAATATCAAATACATTCACTATATAATCCGCCTCTCTTTTGCATGTATATCTATATATTATTTTATCACAAATGCCTAATCCTATAATAGTCTTTAAATTCAATAAAAATTAAAGGCTTTGCGGCAAACCAATGTCGCAAAGCCTTTAACACCGTCATTTGATCCTTATCAAATTTCAATGGAGTTGGCGGGAGTTGAACCCGCGTCCGAAAGTCCATCCATTGCAGCTTCTCCCATTACAGTCTATCTTTTAACATTCCCTCAACTGAACGCCGACAGACAGGCTTTCAGTTTCAGTAGCTTCATAAATCTTTTATCTCCTCAAAGCTTTGGAGATAAAGGTCCCCGCTAATTTGATGCCGGGATCTTAAGCCGCGGGCCGCTTAAGGCCGACAAGCGCTGCAATTAGGCAGCTGCTAATTCGTAATTATCGTTTGCGTTTATATTTAGGTCCAGGTTGTTGACGCAGTCCCGGAACTGCGAATGGCTACTGCAATTTCAAAACCCCCGTCGAAACCAGTACAACCCCGTTATCTTTATTGCATAGTAATTCTATCATATAATCTGTGAAAAATAAAGAGCTTTAGATTAAATCCTTATTAGAAATATAATCAATATAATCCAATTATTATATCGCTGTCATTCAAATATTATATTTAATTTTTTTATAAAATAATATTATCGATTTAACTTTTGTTCCATATTAACATTACGGAAAGACGCAATCTGTTGCTTTATTTCTGAAATGCATAATCAGCATCTAAAAATAAGAATTTTACAAATTCTTAACTTTAAAATTCCTTTCCACTTCTCTTCTCATATCTTTTTTGGCAATATCCTCACGCTTGTCATACAGTTTCTTTCCTCTTGCCAGACCTATCTCGAGTTTTACCAAAGGCCCTTTAAAATAAACCTGTAACGGTACCAAAGTATATCCTTTCTGTGACAGTTTCCCGCCTATTTTGTTTATCTGGTATTTATGAAGCAGCAGCTTCCTTACACGCAAGGGGTCCCGGTTAAAGATATTTCCCTTCTCATACGGACTTATATGCATTCCGTAGATAAGAAGCTCACCGTTTTCAATTCTGATAAAAGATTCTTTAATACTGCACTTCCCCATTCTTAAGGATTTAACTTCGGTACCGTGCAGGACAATGCCCGCCTCATACTTATCCTCTATGAAATAATCATGGTATGCTTTTTTATTGTTGGCAATCAGCTTAATATTATCCCCCATTTATTCTTCATCCTCCACAAAAGCAAAATCAATCGTCCGAAGGAACTTATCGGCGCTTATAACCTTTACTTTAACTTTCTGTCCCAGTTTATACGTCTTTTTCGTATGCTCTCCCACCATCTGGTACCGCTCTTCATCGTATATATAGTAATCATCATCCATATCGCTCACGCGGACCATACCTTCGATAGTGTTCGGCAGTTCCACATAAATGCCCCAGGTTGTTATGCCTGATATAACCCCTTCAAATATCTCACCTATATACTCCGTCATATATTCAACTTTTTTCATCTTTTCAACTTCCCGCTCGGCATCATCCGCCCTGCGTTCAGTTTTGCTTGAATGGTTGGCAACTTCATTTAAAATCTTTTCATAATGGCTTCTTCTTTTCTCATTCAGTTTACCGTGCAGGTTTTCCTTAATAATCCTGTGAATTTGCAGGTCCGGATAACGGCGTATCGGCGAAGTAAAATGGCAGTAATATTTGGTTGACAATCCGAAGTGTCCCGTATTCGCCACAGTATATTTTGCCTGTTTCATGGACCTTAAAGTAAGGCGGCTTATTAAGGCTTCTTCCGGAGTATCTTCTATCTTTATAAGAAGTTTCTGTATTTCCTTCGGATGTATTTCATCGTTTCCCAGTTTGATGCTGTAACCGAAATTATTGATGAAGATGGCAAGGGCTTTTATTTTTTCTTCATCCGGAGTATCATGGGTACGATATATGAAGGGTATCTCCTGCCAGAAGAAATCCTCGGCTATGGTTTCATTGGCAATCAGCATAAATTCTTCGATTATCTTTGTTGCTTTGTTTCTTTCATAAGCCTTTATCTCAACAGGTTTTCCGTTCTCATCAACCGTAATCTTGCACTCCGGAAAATCAAAATTAATAGCCCCTCTCCTGTGCCTTCTCTTCTTTAGGATTTCTGAAAGTTCCAGCATTAGCATAAACATGGGAACAAATTCTTTGTATTCCTCTATTAATTTTTCATCCTGTTCCTCAACTATTTTAGCCACATTGGTATAGGTCATTCGTCTGTCGGATCGGATTACCGTTTCGGCTATTTCATGGCTGATTACATTGCCTTTCTGGTCAATATCCATAAAACAGCTTAAGGCAAGACGATCTTCGCCGGGATTTAAAGAACAGATACCGTTTGACAGTTTATGGGGCAGCATCGGTATCACCCGGTCCACCAGATATACACTTGTTCCCCTTTTTAATGCTTCCTTATCCAGAGCCGACCCTTCCTTCACATAATGGCTTACGTCGGCAATGTGTACTCCAAGATGATAAATATTTCCTTCTTTGGTTAAGGATATGGCATCGTCCAGATCCTTGGCATCTTCACCGTCTATGGTTACCGTCGGCAGATCCCTGATATCCCGTCTGTTTTTTATCTCCTCCGGACTTATCTCTTCGGGAATATAATCAAGGGAATTCATAACTTCTTTCGGAAATTCCACCGGAAGGTCGTATGCTTTTATGACGGACATAATGTCTACGCCGGGATCGTTAATATGGCCAAGAATTTCAACGACTTTTCCTTCGGGACTTCTTTGTTCGTATCCGTAATCCGTAATTTTAACGACAACCTTATGTCCGGTAATAGCACCCATCGTATGTTCCTTGGGTATGAAAATATCGTGTCCGAATTTGTGGTTGTCCGGAACAACAAAACCGAAGTTCTTGCTTTTTTCAAATGTACCTACTATTTCCTTTGTTCCTCTTTCGATAATTCTTATAATTATGCCTTCCTGCCTTTTACCGGTTTTTTCTTTGGTTATCAGGACAGAGACCTTGTCCCCATGCATAGCTCCGTTGGTTGCCGTCTCGGGAATAAAAATGTCCTCAGGTTCCCCTTCAATTATTACGAAGCCGAACCCTTTTTGTGTACCGGAAAAAATACCGGTCTTTACATTGTCTCCCGGAATTTGGTACCTTCCTTTTTCATCCATGAATATGCTTCCCTGAGACACTAAGGAATCCAATAATTCTCTCAGCTCATCCCTTGATTTTTTGGGAACCTGCAAAATCGCGGCGATATCCCTGAACCTCATAGGTTTATATTCATTGTCGGTGAAAAACTCCATAAGCATTTTTCTTTTTTCTTCAAATTTCATGTTGTCCATACAAGGCTCCTGTTTGCAAGATTTAAAAACTTAGAAATCTTTTATACCACAGAAATCTCATGTAAATTTATATTATACAAAATCATAATAAAAATGAAAACTATTCATTAGTATACCATATCTGAATTATTCTATAATATTTTCTTATATTATTAAGTTTCACCGATTTGCCGTAAAATATTAAAAATTTTTAATGCCTGTATAATAAAAACATGTCTAAATTATAAATTATTTTAGTATCACATAAGGCAATAACATTTTTAATTATATAATTATATATAATTAAATTATAAATCTACATATACTTCCTGTATATTTAAAATATGGTAAAATTACAATATACAAATATACCTGCTGCGATCTTTGTGTCACATCGACTTAAAGCCTTCATATGACAACACGAAACACAGCAGGTGTACTGTTACGGTGCATATTTATATTTCCGGATATATGATAATTCAATTTTATGAAACTTCCTACCAATCCAGATTTAATACTACCGAAAGCGCTACAAATAATACGGCCAGTATTCTTGTAGTTCTTACCAGTATTCCTTCGGTAGAACGCCCTTTGTTCTTGCTCCAGAACGATTCGGAAGCACCTGTCAATGCACCGGATAAACCGGAGGATTTACTTTCCTGTTTAAGTACGATAACTGTTAATACAATACAGATACCGATATATATAACCTGTAAAATCGCTCTTAATACGTCCACGAATACACCTCCTAAAACTATGCCTATTCTAACACAGAACATAATTCATTTCAACATATTTTTCTATTTAACCACTGCTTAATTTTAACTATTTCCTGACTAATAGGGATTTGCCTGTCATTTCTTTCGGTTTTTCCATCCCCATCATCTCTATAAGGGTAGGAACGATATCAGCCAGAACGCCGCCCTCTGCCAGAGTGTAATTCTTATCATAGTTTACCAGAATGAACGGTACCGGATTTGTGGTATGGGCAGTATAAGGTTCACCTGTTTCATAATCAATCAGTTGCTCAGCATTGCCATGGTCGGCACATACAAACATCATTCCGTCCACGCTAAGCAGCGCTTCCAGTACCTTTCCCACACATTCATCAACTGCTTCAATTGCCTTAATTGCAGCCTCCATTACACCGGTATGACCTACCATGTCCGGATTTGCAAAGTTGCATACGATTACATCATATTTACCTGACTTGATAGCCTCTACAAGATGATCCGTTACTTCATAAACACTCATCTCCGGCTTTAAGTCGTAAGTTGCAACCTTCGGGGAATTTACCAGTATTCTGTCTTCGCCTTCGTACGGAACTTCCACACCGGCGTTGAAGAAGAATGTTACATGGGCGTACTTTTCGGTTTCAGCGATTCTAAGCTGTTTCATATTATGCTGTGAAAGGAATTGTCCGAAAGTATTGTCAATCGATACTTTATGGAAAGCTACCAGTTTATTTGGTATAGTAGCATCGTAATCAGTAAAGCATACATAAGTAATATCCATTCTATTTTTGCCGCGATCAAATGCCGAGAAATCATCCTCACAGAATGCCCTCGTGATCTGTCTTGCCCTGTCAGGCCTGAAGTTGAAAAAGATTATGGAGTCGTTTTCCTTAATGGTTGCGACGGGTTTGCCGTTTTCCATAATTACGGCCGGTATTACAAATTCATCATATACTTCTTTATCATAGGAATTCTGAACGGCAGTAACAGGATCGTCTGCGATATCGCCTTCACCGTAAACCATGGCTCTGTAAGCCTTTTCGGTACGATCCCAGCGGTTATCCCTGTCCATCGCATAATAACGGCCCATAACGGTTGCAATCTTGCCCACACCTATTTTTTTCATCTGCTCAAGGAGCTCTTCTATATATCCTTTGCCGGATGCGGGAGGTGTATCTCTTCCGTCCAGGAATGCATGGACATATACATTTTTCAGACCGTTACGTTTTGCCAATTCCAGCAAACCGTATAAATGGGTGTTATGGCTGTGGACGCCGCCGTCGGAAAGAAGCCCGTATAAATGAAGATCGGAATTATTTTTCTTGCAGTTATCTATGGCAGCCATAAGGGCGGGATTCTCAAAAAAGGTTCCGTCCTGAATCTCTTTTGTAATTCTGGTAAGTTCCTGATATACGATTCTTCCGGCACCCATATTTATATGGCCTACTTCAGAGTTACCCATCTGTCCTTCCGGAAGCCCTACGGCCATACCGCTGGCATATCCTTTGACAAACGGATATTCCTTCATTAAACGGTCCATAACGGGAGTCCTTGCCTGGGCAATGGCGTTTCCGTCCGTTCTGTCATTAAGCCCATAACCGTCTAATATCAATAATACTGCTGGTCTTTTTCTCATGTTTGTCTCCTTTACAAAATTTAAACAATGAGTTTCATAAATTATTTATTATAATTTACAATTTTGGCAAAATCAAGTTTAAGACTTGCACCGCCAACCAGACCGCCGTCAATGTCGGGTTGTGAAAACAGCTCTTTAGCGTTCTCTGCGGTGACACTGCCGCCGTACTGAATTCTGATTGTGTCAGCCGTTTCTTTATCATATATCTCCCCGATGCATTCACGGATTGCCTTGCATACTTCTTCCGCCTGCTCAGGGGTTGCCACTTTTCCTGTCCCTATAGCCCAGATCGGTTCATAGGCAATTACGGCCTTTTTGGCATTTTCTTTAGGAACATTTAAAAATGCAATTTTTATCTGCTGACGAACAAAATCTATTGTAATGCCCTGCTCTCTCTGTTTTAAGGATTCTCCGCAGCAAATAATAGGTGTCAGACCGTGCTCAAAGGCTTTCAGCACCTTCTTATTTACTGTCTCATCGGTTTCGGCAAAATATTCTCTTCTTTCGGAGTGTCCTATAATAACATACTTTGCTCCGACATCGGTAAGCATATTGGGAGCTATTTCGCCGGTATATGCACCCTTTTCTTCAAAATGCATATTCTGAGCACCGATTTCAATGTTGGTTCCCTTAACCGCTTCTACGGCTGGAATTAAGCTTACGGCCGGAACACAAAATACCACATCTGCGTCTTCCGTTGCCACCAACGGTTTTATTTCATTTATAAATGTAACCGCTTCACTGGGTGTTTTATTCATTTTCCAGTTACCAGCAATTATTTTTCTGCGCATGTTATCCTCCTAAAATTACATTAATCGATCGGTGCTGTTTACACACCGATTAATATATTGTAGCAAGCTTTTCCGGAAATTACAAGACTTAATCCGAAATAGCTTGCTACAAATTCAATAATAGTATTCAAATTTTTTTAATAACAATTATTTATCGTTAGCTGCTGCAACACCGGGAAGTTCCTTGCCCTCTAAGAATTCCAGAGAAGCTCCGCCACCGGTTGAAATATGAGTCATCTTATCCTTGAAGCCCAACTGATTTACGGCTGCGGCAGAATCTCCACCGCCGATAATGGTTATGGCATCAATTTCAGACAAAGCTTTTGCTATAGCAAAAGTACCCTTTGCGAAATTAGGCATTTCAAATACGCCCATAGGTCCGTTCCAAACAACGGTCTTGGCATCTTTAACTGCATCTGCAAAGAGTTTGCATGTTTCCTCACCGATATCAAGGCCCTGCCAGCCGGCTTCGATTTGTCCGCGTTTTACTGTCTTGAATTCGGCGTCATTGGAGAATTCTTTAGCGACTACGGTATCAATCGGAAGCAGTAACTGAACACCTTTTTCTTCGGCTTTTTTAAGCATGTCTTTGGCAAAATCAATATAATCTTCTTCCAGCAAGGAATTACCTACTTCTTCTCCCATAGCCTTCATGAAGGTATAAGCCATACCGCCGCCGATAAGTAATTTGTCAACTTTATCAAGCAAATTGTTAATAACGGAAATCTTGCTTGAAACTTTGGAACCGCCGAGAATTGCGACGAAAGGTCTCTTGGGATTATTTACGGCATTACCCAGAAACTCAATTTCCTTCTGCATTAAGTATCCTACAACTGCGGTATCAACAAATTTGGTAACTCCGACGTTGGAGCAGTGTGCTCTGTGAGCGGTACCGAATGCATCGTTTACAAATACGTCACAAAGGGATGCCAGTTCCTGGCTGAAGGAATCGATGTTCTTTGTCTCTTCCTCTCTGAAACGGGTGTTCTCAAGAAGAACAACATCCCCTTCTTTCATAGCTGCAACTGCGGCCTTGGCATTCTCTCCTACTACATTATCGTCTTTAGCGAATTTAACTTCCTTGCCCAGCAGCTCTGAAAGTCTGGCTGCAACCGGTGCCAGTGACAATTCAGGCTTGGGAACTCCCTTGGGTTTGCCCAAATGGGAGCAAAGAATAACTTTTCCACCGTCGTTAATCAGTTTCTTTATTGTAGGCAATGCTTCAACGATACGGGTGTCATCGGTAATTTTTCCGTCCTGCAAAGGAACATTGAAATCGCATCTTACCAATACCCTTTTACCTTTAACGTTTATATCATCAATTGATTTCTTGTTAAGCATCGTATATACTCCTTTCTTATTATAAATTTTACCCTATAATGTATAAAAGTATATGCACAAAAGGTCCGGCCCTTAAAGACCGGACCCTTCATGGATCAACCTAAACTTATATGTTAACTTATTTTAATTCTGCGAAGTATTTGATTGTTCTTACCATGTTGCTGGTGTATGAATTCTCATTATCATACCAGGAAACAACCTTAACCAGGCTCTTGCCGTCTTCGAGATCCATAATCTTTGTCTGGGTTGCATCGAAGATAGAAGCATATGTGCTTCCGATAATATCGGAAGAAACGATCTCGTCTTCGGTATATCCGAATACTCCGTTGGAAGCTTCGGAAGCGGCCTTCATAGCTGCATTAACTTCTTCTGCTGTAACTTTCTTCTGGCAAACAGCTGTAAGAATTGTTGTTGAACCTGTAGGAACAGGTACTCTCTGTGCAGCACCGTCAAGTTTTCCTGACAGTTCAGGAATAACAAGGCCAATTGCCTTGGCAGCGCCGGTGGAGTTAGGAACGATGTTGATAGCTGCAGCACGAGCTCTTCTTAAGTCTCCTTTTCTGTGAGGAGCGTCCAGTGTATTCTGATCACCGGTATAAGCATGGATAGTTACCATGTATCCTTTTTCGATAGGAGCGAAATCATTCAAAGCCTTAGCCATAGGAGCAAGGCAGTTTGTTGTGCATGATGCTGCGGAAATTATTGTATCGGTTGCCTTTAAGGTCTTTTCGTTAACACCAAATACTATTGTAGGCAGATCATTGCCTGCAGGTGCGGAGATAACTACTTTCTTTGCACCGGCATCGATATGAGCCTGGGATTTAGCCTTGGATGCGAAGAAACCTGTGCATTCAAGAACAACGTCTACATCAAGCTCTTTCCAAGGTAATTTGGAAGGATCTGCTTCTTTGTAAATTCTGATTTCTTTACCGTCTACAACTATTGAATTTTCTTTAGCCACAACGGTATCAGCTTTTGCGTATCTACCCTGGGCAGAATCGTATTTTAACAGGTGTGCTAACATTTTAGCATCCGTTAAATCGTTAATAGCTACAATTTCATAACCCTCTGCACCAAACATCTGCCTGAATGCAAGACGGCCGATGCGTCCAAAACCATTAATTGCTACTCTTACTGCCATTATAATTCCTCCTAAATGATTAATATATTATTACTGTCAAAGACAGTATATAAACTAGATTTATAATATCACCTGCGAAAACCTGCGCGAAACGCAGCTAACGTAAGAATATTATAAGACATATCAGAAAAGAATTACTGATTGTCAATTTTTCATCAATCATAATTTTACACAATCAAATACAAAATATCAAGTGTTTGCTTTGGATTTTATGGAATATTATAATAAAAGTAATATTTTTTTTATTTAACCGGTTTTTTTTGTGCATTTTACTTATTCGCCCGGCCTGGAATAAGGTACATAATATCCGAACATAATCCTGCATATTTTTAAGATCACCATATGCCTTATTAGTGACATACTATAATTACTTCCAGCATTTCTATTGTTTTCATCTTTTCTCCAATTATTCATATTTAATGCAAATAAAATTTTTACTTGATACAGTGATTATAATTTAATAATTCCGTTCAATAAAGAACACCGCTGTGATTTATGTCACAAGCCGGAAGTTTATGGCCGGTTTGTCACATAAATCACAGCGGCATTCATATGACGGAGCAAAACTACTAGTGTATCCCCCATTATGAACAGGCATTTATACAATAAATGAAGTATAATATTCGTGTTTGAATAATATATTCTAGCTTTGCGATCTTAATTTATATTCAAGTCTTATTTTATCCGCTATCAAAGCCACGAATTCGGAGTTCGTAGGTTTTCCTTTGCCGTTGCTTACCGTATATCCGAATAATTCATCTATGGTATCCATCTTGCCTCTGCTCCATGCAACTTCTATAGCATGGCGTATAGCTCTCTCAACTCTGCTCGGTGTGGTTTTATGGCGTTTCGCGATTGTCGGATAAAGTAATTTCGTTATGGAGTTCAACATTTCAACATCCTTGACTGACATCATAATTGCATCCCGTAAGTACTGATAACCTTTAATATGTGCCGGAACTCCGATTTCATGTATAATGTTTGTTACATCCGCTTCCAGATTTCTCTCCAAATAATTGCTTTTATTTTCAAAAGCGCTTACTTTATGGCTGTCCACCAATTTGCTGTGATAGTCTCCCTTAAGTTGTTTGATTCTTTGCAGTACCACATTGCTGTCGAAAGGTTTCATTATATAATAATTGGCTCCCAGCTCAAATGCGCTTTCCGTAACCCCTTCTTGTCCAATAGCAGTAATTACTATAAATGACGGATTCTTTTTGAATTCAGAATCTCTTCTAATCTTCTCCATAACTCCGAGCCCGTCCAACTTCGGCATAATCAAATCAAGCAGCACAACATCCGGTTTCTTTTCCTTAATCATTTCTACAGCATCAAGACCGTTCTCAGACTTGCCAACCACTTCAATTTCATCATCAGTCTTTAAGATGTCTTCCAGTAAACTTACCATTCTCTCATTGTCATCTACTATTGCTACATTGATTTTACCCATAACTTTCCCTACCTCCATTAATAATTATTTTACTCTCCTGTTATTTAATTACTTAAATCCCCTTTCAATATTGAGTTTTATCTGAAAGTTTATACACCATTATTTTACTCGGCACTTTTATAATGTAAAATTTTTAAAATTTAACACTGTATATTCCTACAGTTATATAAACAATTATATAACTTTGTCAAAAAATTTCAAATAGCAATATTGCCAAATTATGCCTGTCAAATGGCGCCATTTTTTATTAAGATCTTACTTCTTTAGTCATAATGAACATTAATTCTACAAATTATTATATCATTTATTATGTCAGGTAATTTTATATAAAATTTGTAAATTATTACCATAACTGAATTATAGCCAGTATAATATAAAATTTCAATTCTTTCTTATCGCACCATTCGACAGTTCATATCACTTATGAATACGCTTAATACAACATATTGTATCTGGTTAAACCCTATTCAATAAATATGCCGATTTGTCAAAGTATTTCCTATTCATTTTCTATAAGATTTCGTCGATTTCTTTTTCTAACAAAACATTTTCTTATTCTAATTTATTTACCATGTTTTCAATAAAAGTACCGTAACCTTTAGTTGAATCCTGTATAAATACATGGGTTACCGCACCTATTATCTTATCATTTTGAATTATCGGGCTTCCGCTCATTCCCTGTACTATTCCCCCGGTTACATCAAGCAACCTTTTATCCGTTATTTTGATAACCAGACCTTTGCTTTGGTTGGAGTTGCTCATATCAACCTTCTGTATCTCAATCTCATAGTCTTTGATTTCTCCCTCTACCATGCATCTTATATATGCCTTTCCCACCTTTACTTCCTGTTTAAGTCCGATTTTTACAGGTTTAAAAACGCCGTTAAACTTGTATTTCCGGTTAACGGTTCCGAAAATGCCCTGATGAGTGTTATTGGTTATATATCCGATTTTATGCCTTTCCCCCTGTCTTATCATGCCTATAAGTTCCCCAGGTTCACCCTCTTTGCCTTTTACGATGGACATGATTTCGGCGTCATAAATAATTCCGTTATTTATTTCCATTAACAGCCCGGTATCTATATCCGTAATTCCGTGTCCCAAAGCCCCGAAATACCCGTCGGTCGATATAAATGTCAAAGTGCCTATACCCTGTGTATCGTCCCTGATCCATGTACCTATCTTGTAATCACCGTTTATGGTCTTAACCGGTGTAATATTTACGGTTATTATTTCACCGTTACGCCGTACCCGAATCTTTACGTCTTTCCCCTGGGATTTCTGAATTTCATCGATGAGTTCTTCCTTATGCATTACTTCTCTATTATTAACGGATATAATATAATCTCCGGTCTTTAGCTTATTGTGGGCAGGTTCGTAATTCAAACCGTCGTAACCCGTAATCCTGCTGTTTCCAAGCACTAGGATACCGTCCGTTTCCACAGATATTCCTATCGGTATACCGCATGGTATGAGTTCTACGGATTCTATGACATCCAGGGATATTTTCTTGAAATTAATAAAACCGAACAGCTTTAAATTTATATTAAACCTGCCTGTCTTTGATGACTGCAGGGTAAAAGGTTCACTGAGATCGATATCAATCTGGTTGGAAGGTACTCTTGTATCATTGACACTGATTACACCGATATCCTCGGTTTCTATGTTCCCTTTAATGGGGATATTAAAATTGAAACTCTCTTCCCTGTCTTTAACAATCTTTATTTCGTCGGGTATACTTCTTTCAAGAAGGTAAATCCCAAAAAAAATTATAGCCGCCAAATTAATCAAAAAAAGGGATACTAATATCCTTCTGTAAACCTTCTTTTTTCTCATCGTTTCACACCTCAAGTCAATCTATATTGTTATTCCCTTTTTCTCACCGTCATATGTACGGTACAGTAATATTCCGTACTCTTTTCTACATGTCAATTTTCAAACGGCATTCGAAGCAAATCTGAATCAATAAAGAGTTAATTCTAAAGGTCTTCTTATCGTGCAGGCGTTTCTTATTACGAATTAATTTCATGTAAAAGGGAAATCAAAGGAATTCCTTTTACATAAAAAAAGGATATACATAGTATTGTATATCCTTCAAATTGATATTCGTTTTTTAGTTTTTTACTGTTTGTATTTTTTAGCAGATGTCGCCAGTTCTTTCATTTCTTTTGCACTTTCAATTACCCTGTCTGTTATTACGGCACCGCCGAGTATTCTTGCCAACTCGTCCACCATTTGGTTTTCATCAAGTTCTCTTATGACGGTTTCCGTCGTCTTACCGTCCGTATGTTTTTCAATTACAAAATGAGTATCTGCCATGGCTGCAATTTGAGCCAGATGTGTTATACATATAATCTGATGATGTTCCGCTATTTCTGACAATTTTTCGGAAACTTTCTGCGCAGTCCTTCCGCTTATTCCGGAATCGATTTCATCAAATATCAAAGTTTCAATTTCATCGGTATCGGCCATCACAGACTTTATTCCCAGCATAATTCTCGAAAGTTCACCGCCGGATGCGATTTTTGACAGGGATTTCATGCCTTCACCGGGATTGGTAGATATAATAAATTCCGCATCATCGTATCCGTTTGCAGAATATGTATCACTTTTTTCAAAAACCATATCAAATTTGACATCCAAAAAGTTCAAATCAACCAGTGCTTCTTTTATCTTTTCTGTAAGTTCTTTGGCTTTACGCTTCCTTATATCCGATAGTTTTGCGGAAAGTGCCTCCAGCTTCCTTTCTTCATCTTTCAGGGAATTCTCCAGATTTTCCATATATTCTTCATAATTTTTATAAATCTGAAGTTTCTTTTCACATTCTTTGCAATAATTATTTATCTGTTCAATTGTTGCCCCGTATTTCTGTTTCAAATGGTTTATCAAATCAAGGCGTTTTTCAGTTTCATTAAATTCTTCCTCGTAATTGTCCATATCAGACATATACTCGGCTATATCCCGGTTAAAATCATTAAGAAGTTCTTCCACTTCTGATAATTGCGAAAGAAAATCTCCCAGTTTCCCGTCATATTCAACGAGTTTTGCCAGATGCCGGACGGCTCTGCCTATGGCATCTCCGGCTTCGTTCATACCATATCCGGTTAAGCCGTAGACCGCCTGTAAACCTTCGGAAATATTTTTCGCATTGGAGTATTTCTTATATAAAGCCGCCAGTTCTTCATCTTCACCGGGAATTAATGCGGCACTTTTAATTTCGTTTATTTCATATTCAAGAAAAGACATTTCGCGGAGTCTTTTTTCACTGTCCAGTCCCGCATTGTCATACTCATGTTTAAGTTTCATATAGGTTTTGTAACTATCGGCAAGTTCCTTTTTTAACGAACCTATCTCATCCCTGGCGAAGCGATCCACGATTTCCAGATGATTGGCCTTATTTAACAATGACTGGTGTTCATATTGGCCATGGATATCGATTAAAAGCCCTGCCACGGAGGATATCACATTCCTTGTTACATTTTCCCCGTTTATCTTGAAAATGCTCTTGTTGGGCATTATTTTTCTTGAAATAATAATCAGATTGTCTTCCATGGGGATATCATTCGATTTCATAATTTCATGCACAGTGGGATCTTCGGTTTCAAAAACCAGTTCTATCAAGGCATAATCTGCTCCCGTCCGCAAAACATCCGTTGATGTTTTGGCTCCCAGGGCGCAATTAATGGCATCTATTATTATGGACTTTCCTGCCCCTGTTTCTCCGGTCAATATATTCAGATGATTCTTGAAATATATTTCCGTTTCACTGATAATTGCAAAATTCTTAACATGAAGGCTGATAAGCAAATTCCACCCTCCCAAAGCATGATATCATAAACATATGTTCAGAATGAATTTTATCACAATAAACTCTAATTATCAATTACATCCGGAATCTATTTGCTATTTTTGTTTTTATACACAATAATTAGTTATTTTTTTAAATAAAACATCCGATTCTCATTTTAAGAAACAACCGTTTCATAAATCAAATGGGTACACGGTTATTATATCACATTCCGAATTATATTCGGTAATAACCGTGTACCCAACTATTATGAAACGGTTCTATTATTTTACTTAATGTATTTCTATCTTATTTTAGTGACAGTTATCTTGCAATTAAGTTTTACACCGTCTACGGTCGCAGTAATGGTGGCGGTTCCTGTCCCTCTTGCCACAACCAGTCCGTTACCGTCAACCGTAGCTATTCTTATGTCTGAAGAATCCCATCTGACCGTTGATGTTGCGCCTTCCACACGCAACTGATATTTATCGTACTGCTCCAGTGTCTGTTCCGTTACATTAAGGCCTACGACATTGACCACCGTAGTGGCTTTTTTCCCGGAACTTGTCATGGCTGTAATAGTGGCCGTTCCGGTTGACTTTGCGGTTACCGTCCCGTTTTGATCTACATCGGCCACTGCAGAATTGCCCGAACTCCAATTTATATCATCGGTGGAATTGGTCGGATTCAGTACAGGATGTATTGTTTTTTTCTTGCCAGTAGCCATAACAAGTCTATCGTCTGACAAAATTATTGACGTGGCAGGCACTCTTTTACTTACAACGACCTGGCACAGAGCAAACTTGCCGCTGTCATCAAGGGCTGAAGCCTTAATAGTTGCAGAACCTTCTTTCACGGCGGTAACCTCACCGTCATCATCAACCATTACCGCATCGCCTTCGATAACTTTCCACTCAGGATTCTTGTATGTGGCATTGTTGGGTTTTACCGTCGCTTTTAGCTTTGTTTTATCGCCTATATACATGACCATATAAGTTTTATTCAACTGAATACTTGTAACAGGTCTTACAACTTCTATCTCACAGCTTGCATCCGCTCCGCTGCCGTCTAAAGCCTTGGCAGTTATTATGGCGGTACCTACCTTTTTACCCGTAACCTTACCGTTTTTGTTAACCGTTGCAACGTCAGAATTGCCGGATACCCATTTAAACTGCTGATCCGTAATTGTCTGATCGTCCACTACAACAGAAAGGTTTACTGATTTACCGACACTGAGCCTGTATTCGCTGTAATTCAGTTTCATATTGGTAAAACGCTCTCTTACCACAACAAGGCAGCTTGCCGAATAACCTCCGTCCTTTGTGGTACAGGTAATAATGGCGGTACCTACAGCCACACCCGTAACCTCACCTTTTTGGGATACGGTTGCAACTTTGGTATTTGAACTCTTCCACTCCACTTCCTGATTGGATGCCTCACTCGGCTTAACCGATACCTTAAGTTCAAAAGTCTCGTTTTTATATATGGTTTTCTCGGTGAAATTCAGGATAAGTCCGCTTACAGGCTGTTTTACAGTAACCTTAATATAAGACATTGCTCCTGTTTCGGTTTTTACAATAACAAATGCCACACCGGGTCCTTTTGCGGTTACCTTTCCTTCATCGTCTACAACCAGAATCTTGGTATCGGTCGATTCCCAAACCAAATTAACATCGGTTGCATTGGCAGGTACCAAAGTATACTCCGGTTTATACACCTGACCGGTCACCAGTTCAAGCTCGCTTTCTTTAAAATTAACGCCTTCCGCAAGTTGCCTTACATTGACCGTACAGGAAGCGGTATAGCTTCCGTCCACCGTTTTAACCATAATTACGGTAGTTCCGGCTTGCCTTGCGGTTACCTTTCCGGCCGAATCAACAGATGCGACATTCGTGTTTGAAGACGTCCAGGTAACACTGTTATTGCTGGCATTAATAGGCAATACGGTATAGGTAAGCCTTCTTGTTTGACCTACATACATTGTAATTTCCTTTTCGTCCAGCGCAACACCTGTAACAGGAATTTCAATCGAAATGTTGCATAGAGCCATAACTGCCGGATTATCTACGGATGTGGCTATTATGGTCACTTCACCCGGACTTACCAATGTCACCAGGCCGTTATCATTAACCCGCGCAATCTGGGTATTGGACGATGTCCATTTTACCTCTTTATTTGTGGCATTTTCAGGATAAACAGTTGCTCTTAACTGGATGCTCTTTGCTTCAAGACTGATTCTTACGGAGGTATCCGATAATTTAATGCTTGTTACCGGTTGTGTTACCGTAACATGACAGTATCCGACAACAATATTATCTTCGTTTATTGCCGAAATAACCGCATTTCCTCCTGATACACCCTGGATTGTCACGGTAAGAGGGGTTGTTTCGGTTATCTTTACGACATTCTCGTTGGATGTTTTCCATATCAGTTTAATACCGGACAGCTCCGGAGAAACTGTGGCTTTGAGAGTCTTGATTTCCCCAATATCTATGGTAACTTCCGACGGGTTCACAGTAATGCTTGTTACGGATTGCCTTACGGTAATTACGCAAGTGGCTTTCTTTATGACACCGTTTATGGTCTGCTGTGCGGTAATTGTGGCTATACCGGGATTTATCGCAGTCACCAGTCCGTCTTTCACAGTTGCAACGCTTGTATCACTGCTGCTCCAGACAATCGGCACTGTCCTATCGGTTACCACTGCCTGTAAAAGCAGGGAACCCCTAGTATAAAGCACAGCCTCCGAAGCACTCAGCGCGATACTGTCTATTACCGTGACTCTTATGGTTTTATTATTGTCAGCACCTGCATCGAATAGCTTGGATGAATTATTGTATGTAAGAGTAATCGTTGCTTTTCCTTTACTTAAGGCTGTTATTACGCCTTTATCATTAACCTGGGCAATCTGGCTTTCCCCGTATCCATAGCTAACCGTAAAAATACTGAAATCAGGTATATTGGAATTCTTCATTATATCGTAGGTATCCCCTACATTCATTACTAAATCTTCATCATCCAGATATACGGGAACGATAATTTTTATATATGCATAAGGTGCTTTTGTATTGACATTGAAATTATCGTTGGCAAATGCATATATATCGTATGTACCGGCTTTAACATTTTCAAAAATAACATCTCCGTTGATTTCGCTTACGTAATAATTAAGCTTTTCACCGGTCGGAGAAAGTTTTGTTTTTGTACTTGCATCATATACTTCCCATTTCAAATTTGTTGCAAGCTTTGCCTTTGATTTAATGGTAAATGAGGTATCGACATTTTCGGCGGGCACAAAATTATTTCTATCGTTGCTTGACCGTACTGTAACATTTTTCTTGTTAATTCTGTCATAATATACCAAATCAAATGTCGGAGTTACAACAACCTTAATCGAATCCGACATGTTAATGGTTCCTGTGGCATTGGTCGTTGATGTTACGGTAACTGTAGCGGTACCGCATCCGACAGCAGTAACCCATCCGTTTTTATCGACAGTTACCACACCTTCGTTGTCGCTTTCCCACTCCACGGTAGATACATTAATGGCACTTCCGGTTGTGATGCTTGCATCATCGGGATATTTTACATTATTAAGCTTTAACAATTTCTGCGAGCCAACATCCATTTTTAAATATTTCTCATGGGTTGTGTTTAATTCCTCAAAACCTTCGCCCGATTTATTGATTGACAAATCGACTTTAACCAGACAGCTTATATTATAAATCTGATTATTAATCGTAATTATGGCGGAAACTGTAGCGTAACCGGGCCCTTTACGGGTTAATGTGGCCAAATACTTCCTATTCTGATTACGTTCCACTTTTACTACATCTTCTTCGAAAGAGACCCATTCAACATCTACGTCAGCAGACATTACATCACTCGGGGCTACCTGTATGGTTCGGGTTTCTTTATTACTCATATCAATTACGGTTCCGAACTCCCATTTCTGACCGTCGATAACAAAATAAAAATCATCGGGATTAATCGGATCCGCCGCATGGGCATCGGCACGGGCAGCTATATATAATACAAACATTAATATTGCAAAAGCCATCAACCATAATCCTGTCTTAAATCTGATTTTCATGTTTAACCTCCTATAAATACGGTCTGTCCTATAAGATATATCGGCTGAAACAAATAATTAATTAGTTTCTTTTCTTGCTATTTTAGATGTAATTTTTGGCACTTGTGTGTCATTTTAACAGTAATAATATCATTAAATGTCTCCTGTATGAACAGTATTTTTATACTAGTTGGAGTAAATATGTGGCTGGACGCTGATGAGTCTTGCTCGAAATTTAAAACTAAGACATAGATAATATGTAAATTAATAAACGGAAAAAATAATCGGGGTATACAAATCAGCTTGTTTTGCCCGGCTGTCATATTTGTATACCCCGTTTATATTACATTGCCTGCTCTATGATATTTTTAAAGAAAATATATAAACCAATATGATAAATATTTTTCGGTAATTTATATCCGCATCCTGGTATCATACGAATATTATCCGCATGCCGGTATCATACGGATATTGTCCTGTATTTTTCCTTACGGAACCGGTATATAAAAGCGATTGCGCGGAACAACCAGTCAATTGTCATTGCTATCCATACTCCGAGGACTCCCATATGCAGTGCGTTGACAAGAAAATAGCTGAACCCGATTCTCCATGTCCACATTGATATAATCGAAATCCACATGGTGAATTTAACGTCATTGGCCGCACGCAAGGCATTGGGCAAAGTAAATGCAGGCGGCCATATAATTGTTGAAAGAATTGCATGATATAACATAAGCGTTGAAGCTATTTCCGAGGTTGTTTCACTGACGTCATAAATCTTAAGAATCGCAGGTATCAGCAATATTATGGCTGCGTTAATTCCTGCCATACATATATGGGTTATTCTCATCAGTTTTTTTGTATAGTGTTTTACTCCGTCATAATCTCCGGCCCCGACACATGTACCGATCACGGTAATTAATGCAAGCCCCATGGCGGATCCTGGCAATACACCGAAACCTCCTATATTCGATGCAATGGAATTTGCGGTAATAGCAGATGTTCCGAGTTCCGCAATAATGCCCTGGACCAGTATTTTACCTATCTGAAACACGCTGTTTTCCATACCGTTCGGTATTCCTATCTCAAGTATTCTTTTTATCATTTTTATATCAGGACGATATTCGAACATTTTATCAATATGAATCGGTATTGTTTTGTTAAACAGCAGAATAAATATAACTACCGCTGAAAATATTCTTGAAACCAGAGTCGGTATAGCCGCACCCGCAACACCCATTTTTAAAATAAATATTAAAATTGAATTACCTATTATATTTAATACATTTGCCATAACAGATATTATCATGGAAATTCCGGAATTACCCATGGAGCGGAACAAAGCCGCGCAGGCGTTATATACCCCCAAAAAAGGATAAGACATGGCCGTATAATAAAAATATATCCTGGCATTTTTCATAACATCAGGTTCCACATCGCCAAAAAGAGCATTTAATATGAAATTCCGTCCGAGCAGAGCTATGATCATGATAATCGTGGACAGAGCCAGATTGGATGCAATAAGCTGCTCCCCCGCTTTTGAAGCTTTTTTTGCATCTTTTTGGCCCAAATACTGGGACGCTACCACCGCACCTCCGGTTGCAACGGCACTGAAAAGCCCTATAAGAAGGGTATTTATGCTGTCCACAATGGAAACTCCCGAAATGGCCGCCTCCCCTACTCTGGCAACCATGACGCCGTCCGCCAAACCTACGGTAACGGCCAGAATCTGCTCGATTATTAAAGGTATTATTAGTTTCAGCAAATCTCTGTTGCTAAACATGTGTCTCTCTCCTGTGTATATTGCTTATATTACGATATTATAATATTATGAAAATATTTGCATGATCCGGTTGAAAAATGTCGAATGTTAAAAAATAATTATAAAAGGGCTGCCTATCATTAAGACATGGCGCCCTGTTTTATAAGAAAAGTAAAAGAATATTCCTGAATCCTATTATTCTTTACCGCTTTAGTTCTTTTTTGTACCAACGGTAACGTGGGCCGGTTCAGCATTGTAATAGCTCTTGTTTATAAGTTCTCTGCTTACTTCAACCCCGTTCTCGTATACCACCTTGTAAAGCTCCGCATAATAACCTTTCTTGGCCTGCTGGGTAACTTTCCTGTATGAAGCGGGCTTTGTGGGATCCTTGGTGATTTTTTCTTTCGAAGAGGGTGCTATTTCCTTTAATACCTTGTTTTCAAATTTAATCTTTCTGTTTTTCGTATCCCTTGTTTCATGCCCCCAGATCCGGAAAGTGATTTTCCTGTCTTCGCTGAACGCTTCAATCAGAATAGGCATGTCCGTATTGTTTCTGAAACAAAAATCTTTGCCGGCACTTTCAGAAACCGCGGCATCAAAAGCCAGATCCACGTAGGATACGGTCATGGAATGGTTGTGCCGTTCCACTATTTCCAGTTCCGAAAGTAAAACCGCATTATATAATGTGGTGGTAACCTGACAGGCTCCCCCGCCGATAGTCTGCTCTACTCTGCCCGCATTATAGGAACCTGCCATATAATATCCGTTCTCCAGCGAAAAAGGAAGCAGATAACTCAGACTTGAAAAAACATCTCCGGGATAAAGAACGGCATTATTTATTAATCTGGCACCGTTCGCAAGATTAGCCGCTCTGTCTGCGCTGGAACTGGTAAATTCGGTGGTGAATTCCCCGAGAACAGAATTGCATTGTTCCAGTTTCTCCCTTGTAATTTCAGGTTCAACTTCGGTCATTGTCGCATGAACCACAAAATCCATACGATTCCAATTATCCAGCTTGTCTTTTATGGCCTGAATTGTAGGTTCTGTTTCAATCCGGTTGCCTGTAACATGGTCGGTATACACAAATTTGCCGCTTTTTCTTTTAAAAGAGGCGTTTTTGGCCGATTTCTCAAGTTTTCTTGCATCCACATCGATAAATTTTCTGAGTTTACTTTCGTTATATGTATAAGTCAAGGGAAAAACTATTTTTCCGTGTTCGATATCCTTCTTATCCTTATACCGTTTGACAATATTACCGGATTTGCCGAGATTGACGGCTTGTTCGATATAATTATTGGGCTCATAGGAATAATCCAAATCACCCATAGTAATAATAATGGATTTATCATCCACCACCAAAGCAAAACTTTTTTTACGCAGTTCTTCGATATGTTTTTTAAGCGCTTCCTGAGCTTCTTTGGCTGTCATTCCGCTGACGTCAACAGTATCGATATAAACTCCGTTGCATATTATATCCTCGTTTTCTTCGGCATATGCCTTCCTGGGAAATGCAAATGCAGCCAGAGCCAATATAAACAAGGTTGCTGTAACTAAAAATTTACCCGGTCTTTTCATTTTACCACCTCTCGAAGAGAAAATAGGCCGACGTATAAAAAAATATGTATACCCTATTTTATCATATGTCGTTATTTTATCAAGATATATTAACTATTTAACCTTATGTCACTCTCTGTTCTTCTTTTCTTAATATCCACCACCGAAGGGTCCAAAGGCCGGTGGCAATTATTCTTAACACAAATATTATACAGAAAACAGTATGTAAT
>Ga0134090_1000709_pt1 | contig 25728 bp, 24 predicted proteins | sample 1_4taG_FD_94453 | JGI IMG/M metagenome (GOLD analysis project Ga0134090, IMG submission 94453) | Switchgrass degrading microbial communities from high solid loading bioreactors in New Hampshire, USA - 1_4_20_6_A1 metaG | ecosystem: Engineered > Bioreactor > Semi-continuous > Anaerobic >...
ACAAGAGTTTTGCTTCCTGTATTACCGATGTCAATCACAAGTCTTGCCCTTTCAAACTCTCGAATCTGATACCTAAAGGTATCATGATATACGGGAGTAAGAGTGCCTACTCCAAACCCTACTGCCTCATCAACACTGTAAGACTTCTGTGGTCCCATGTTCAAGTCAGGGAGTTGTGCTTTAGGCTTGAGTGTTACTACACCCTTGCTGTTATCCTTCGCATCTTCCTTTCCACCTTTGTTACTTGTGCCTTCTTTGCCTTTATCTTCATCAGAAGTAGAAGGAGTTGGTGTCGGCTTAACAGTTTCAACATCCTTAACATCTTCTACTTCCTCTTGCGTAGTTTCTCCGTCAGAAGTTTCGTCAAAGGGTTCATCGTTGTTCTCATCGGAAGGTACGGGCTGCATTTCGGTATCAGTCGGGTCTGTGGTTGGGTCTTCAACCTCAACGATGGTGTTGCCACCGTTAAATGCTTCCTTGCCCTCATCGTTCAAAACGAGAGTTCCCACTGTAAGGATAACAAGGAGCAACAAGCAAACAATCAGAACTACAGTAAACTTACGGTTCTCGAACAGTTTCATCATAGTACCATACCTCCTTGAACTTAGATTTTGCCTATATTTCTGTAGTGAGCCAACCTGTCGGCGGTAACAGAGATATAGACATTAAATTTCTTTCTACAATAGTTATAATTATCCTGCCCGTTACCTATAAAAATAATACACCCTTTTTGCAGGATTTGCAATAGGCATATTGAAAATATTATATGAATATTTTATACTTATATTATAATCTTACTTTAAGAAAACACAGGACATGAAAGAGAGAAAGGAGTCACTAGAGATGGCTATGGAAAAGAACACTACTATTTCTTCTGAAAAGAAGTCTATGATGAATTCTATTGAGCAATTTAGGGTTCAGTCTCAATATCTGAACAAAAAACTTTCGATTTATAATATCCAACCTATTGAGATTGTTCCTCAAGGCAATGTCATCGAAGAAAAAGCATACTCTATCTTCGGTGAAAATGCTACTGACTACACTAACACTTCTAAACCAAAAAAAACTTGGAGGTCTCTGCTTTATTTGGGAAAAATCCTTACGGTAATCGCAATTATTGTTGCTGTTGTTTTTGCCGTAATAGCAGTTGGCTTCTTAACAAAAGGCTTCGTTTCTATGTCAACCTTCTTGAAGGTTGCAGTTCTCTTATTAGGAGGTGCTTTGGTATTCCTTTGCGTAAAGGAAATCCTCTTGTAAGAGTATCAGGCTTCTATTAAGAAGCCTCTTTTTTTATCCATAAAATAGATTAGAATGCAACTCTATAATAGAGTTGCGTTTTTATCTAAACACCTTAATTAACTTTTCAACAATTATTAAAGAATTAGTGATATTTGTTAATGCAGATTCTCGCCATACGCCTTTTACAACATTATCTCCTTTTGTATTTTGCTCTTCACAAATTCTTTTAGCAAGTCCTTTAACGGCTTCTTCGTTCCCCTTTAACTTCATATAAGAAAGTAGATAAGTTTCAGGAACAACAGTAGCATCTCCTTTAAATGTTGCCATTCCATTAGCCCCGACATATTGAGGAATATACCATTTTGAAACCTTTTTTGTACCTATAGAAGTTTCTAATGTCTTATCGAAAAGGCTCATAGTGTTTATATCCCACTTGGCTAATCCATTCATCATTTTTAAAACCTGTGTACTTTCTATAATTGTATTATTCCCCCAAGTTTCTTCACTATACATCAAACCTTTATCTTTTTCATTTTTCCCTACATAAGGGATGCCTATATCATACCACATATCTTCTTTTTTCAGATTGTTTAAAACCCAAGACATATATTTATCTCTACTATTCAAATATTCATCCTTTTTAGATAGCGTATAAATTGAGGATAAAGAGTTATATACGGCTTCTGTAAGATTAAAAGGATAAATTCCGAAGTTAGGATAATATCTGTTTTCTTTTTGATAATTCACCAATCTATAAAATAAAGCCCCATTATTTTGGTTATCTTCCTTGCTAATATATTTTTGTATAGTAATTATACTATCAGCCAATTCAATGGCTTTAGGATAATATTTTTTATCTCCTGTAACTTCTGTATATCTACAAAAAGCATAGATAGTATTAAGAATATCTTCCACATATACTTCTTCTATTTTCTCTACCCATGATGATTTATCAAAATCATACATATTCGCTCTATGAATAAGGGCTAATTTATTTTCATAAAGATTTGAATAGAAAATCTTATTAGATAATCTATTCGCAACTAAATCCATTCTTTCTTTTAATTTTGTGTCTTTTGTTTCTTCATATAAATAAGAAGCAGTTATCAAATATTGAGCCTCGGCAGTAGTAGTTGTAATAGGGAAAAATCCATCTTCTCTTTTTAGGGCTAAATCTTGATAAAGATGATAAACACTTCCCGCCACAGGTGCTTTAACCTTTTGTGTTTTTGTCAATACTTTTTCATAAATAACCTTCACTTCTCCTTTTCCATCTGATACAATAGGAGAGTTAATAAGCCAATTTTCCACCATATCTTTTCGCTTACAAAACTCCGTTGAATTTACCACTTGCGAATCAGTGGAACAACCGCTTATTATAGTAGAGAGTAATAACAATAATACAAAAAGTTTTTTCATAAAAATCCTCCTTATCAAATATCTTTACTTATATTGTATCCGCTTTTATTAAATATATACCAATTATAAAATTTATTATCAATGTCTTTATAAATTATTTGTTTTATGGTATAATATTCAATAGAATCGTTGCTTTAAGAGAGGTGATTTTAAATGGCTAGTACCAAAATATATGAGTTAACAGAAATTATCGGGAATAACAATATTGATAGAATTTCTATTTGTGGAATCAAACCAAAGAATATGAACGATGCTGAATTAGAAAAGTTGATTGACCTTGCGAAAATTATAAAAAGAAGAAGAGAAAAAACAAAATTATTTATAGATGAAGGTGCTTTAAATCAACTTAAAGGTATTCTTAAAGATGACAATCTTAATAATATAAATATTTGTGGGCTTCATCCTTTAAAAATGGATAAGGAAGAAGTCTTATCCTTATGTTCCCTTATTGAAGTCATGAAATTAAGAAGCAAAGGTTATAAAATTGTAAATGATAGATGGAAGTTAGATGGAGAATTTATTCATCTCACTTTTGACTATCATCCTACAGTTGTAAAAATGGTAAGTGAATTACCTTCTTCAAAGTGGAATGCAAATAATAAAGTATGGGTAGTTCATGTTTCTGATTGGCCTGATGTAGAAAAAATATTCCAAGTAACTCAACCTAATATAGAACTAAAATATCAAGAATGGAAAAGAATTAATGCTGTTAATCGCCTTGTCGTTATGGATAAAGGTTGTATTTTGACAGGCTTAAATCTTCCTTTCCATGAAATTCATATGGCTACTTCTTTCCCTGACCCAAATGCAAGACATATGCCTTCTTATCAAAATGGTAATTGGGATGGAAGAATTGCTTTGTATGATAAATATACAGGCTTTTTCCCTTATGGATTGTTGCCAAGAGTATTAAAGGTTTTAAAAGATAATAATGTTGTTTATGAGTTTAAAGATGAAAGAACTAAACCTTCCAAAAAATACAATTGGCAAAAGAATGTTAATTTAAGAGATTATCAACAATATACTTTAGAAGAAGCAATGAAACACGGGAGAGGGATTCTGCAGTTAGCAACAGGAGCAGGAAAAACAAAAACTGCGAGTGCTATTATATCTGAATATGGCTTAAATACTGTATTCTTTGTTCATACTCACTTCTTATTGGAACAAGCAAAGAAAGAATTAGAGAATGTTTTAAATACAAAGATAGGTCAAGTAGGTGCAGGTATAATTGATATTCAGCCTGTTACCGTTGCAATGGTTCAAACCACTATTAAGGCATTAGGTGGAAAATATGAACCAAGTATTGACGATAGAGAAAGCGATTTAAGTCAAGTAGAAGATAATACTGACATTACAGGCAAAGAACAACTTATTATAGATATGTTGAATAATGCAGAAAATATCTTCTTTGATGAATGTCAGTTTGTCGCAGCAGATACATTCTATACTATCGCCAATTATTGTCCTGCTTATCATAAGTTCGGTTTATCTGCTACTCCTTACCGTTCAGATAAAAAAGACTTAATGATTGAAGCGGCATTAGGTCCAATTATTCACAAAATTAATGCCTCTTATTTAATAAAAAGAGGTTTCTTAACTCGTCCCAAAATTCATTTTTTCAAAGTTGGAGAAATGAAACCTTTTGACGAAAGAAAATACCAAACCATATACAGAGAAGAAATTATTGAAAACTATCAAAGAAATAAACTTATTATAGAAAGCACAAAAAAATTGAATAGCAAAAACAGAAGTGTTTTAATCTTGGTGCAACAAGTAAACCATGGGAATATATTAAAGGAAATGTTCAAAGTCGAAGGAATGCATGTGGAATTTGTCTATGGAGAGGATAATTTAGAGAAAAGAAGCGAAGAAGTATTTAAATTAAGAACAAAGAAAACTCTTGCTCTTATAGCCTCCACAATTGCAGATGAAGGCTTGGATATTCCTACTTTGGATGCAGTAATTTTAGCAGGAGGAGGAAAATCCCCTTGTAAATCAATGCAAAGAATAGGTCGTGCTATTCGTGTATTTGGAATAAAAGAACAATGCTATGAAATATACTCCTGCTTATTAGAATTGTCCTACGAAGGTAAAAATGGACTAATAATAGTAGATGACATAAAAGATGGAGAGGAAATTCAAAAATTCCTTCGTACAGAAGATAAAAATAAAACAAAAATAGAAGTTCCTCTTCTTACAGGAGGAAAATACAAAAAGTATAAAGATACTCTTTTCCACCACTTAAAAACTAAAAAGACACCTTTTGCGATTATATCTGCAAAAGACATAACTCCCGATGAACTTAATAAATTGGAATTTATAAATACAGTCATTATTTCAGGAGGGCAAGAAATAAATGTTCAAGATATAAATAGAACTCCTGCGAATGTTAAAGTTTATACCAAAGAAGAAGATTTAAAATATGTAGTAGAAAACTGCAAAAGAAATCTTTCTTCAAATAAGAGTATATTAGTCCTTGTTGAAGAACCAAAACACGGAAGGACTTTAAAAGAACTTTTTGATAAGAACAAAATAAAAAGCAAATTTTTAACAGGAGCAAAAGCAACAGAAGACCTTGAAAAAATGATTAAAGGTATTTATAACAAAACTACACAAGAGGTATATATACTGAACTCAAACTATATTAATAAACAATTAGATCTTCATCTTATAAATGATATATTGGTTGTAGGAATAAACGATATTCCGTATAAAACCTTGGAAAAAGTAAAAAGAGACGTAAGAATGTTCACTAAAAAGGAAGAAGCCTTTGTAATAGACTTCCTTGATAATTCAAAATATCTCTACAATCATAGTATTGAAAGAAAATTGATGTATCAAACTGAACCTGAATTCGTAATTTCAGGTTGGAAATAGTAAGAAAATCCCCTTTCTATTCAAAATAATAGAGGGGATTTTCTTCTTATATTTAAATTATATAGAAGAATTTTAGAAAAGGTCGTAATAAATTGCTGTCAATCATGTTTTATGATATTATTTTGTTAGTTAATGAAGGAGGTGTATTTCTACATGGCTGATAACAATAAGGATAAACAAGTTGAAGAAAATATCAGACCTTTGTTTTTTAATTTAGATAAAGAAATAGATATTTCTTCAATCAAAAAGAACAAAAAAGATAAGAAAAAGAAAAATGAACAACTTCCAATTGAAGCGAAAGAAGAAACCGATACTATTTCTATTGAAAGTGATGTCAATATTGATAATACTAACAATGAAGATGAAATATTCAATTCACAAGATATAGATGAAATAAATAATGATAATGTAAAGCCAATCGAAAATAAAAAAGAAGAAGTTTCTATTTCACAAAATGAGAATATATCTGTTCTTCAAGATGAAGAAGATAGTATCTTTACAATAAGAGATGATATTGAAGATGAAACTTATCCCGAAACAGAAGATGAAAAAGAAGAAGCAATCAATCTCGATAATAATGAAACAGAAGATGTTGAAAACAATAAAGAAAAAACCTCAAAGATACAAACTCCTAATAATAAAAAAATATTAATGATAGCAGGTATTATTGGTTTATCAATTGTTTTACTCTTTTCAATGGTATTTATAACTAAATTAATAATAAAAGATAATAATAAACCAACAGAAACACAAACAGAAGTAGTTGAAAACAATGATAATAAAAAAGCAGAAGATATTGTAATTGAAAGAGTAAAAGAAATTGTAAATAAAGCCAATGAAAAAACAAAAGTAATTAATTTACCTACAACTTCTGTTGATGGAGAACAAAAAGATACATATTTCACTTACACTAATGATTACTATGGGATTTCTTTTAAATATCCGTCTAATTGGATTGAAAATTATCAATTCCAATTGAAAAAGACAGATAATAATGTTAAAAATATTGTGTTATTAACTCAACCACCCGAAGAAGAAAATTTAGACAACATGAGAATTACAATTGAATATACTAAGAAATCTATTACTGCCAAAGAATATATCAGACAAACAGAAGAAAAGATGAAACAAATATTCCCTGAATTAACGATAGTAAATACAGGGGAAATAACTGTTAGTGGAAGAGAAGCCCCTACAAGGGTTTATATATGGGTTCCTGAAGAGGAATTAGAAAAATCAGACTTTCCACAAGAATGGAAAAGAATACAACAATATCAAGTTTATGTTGCAGGTAATAACAAGATGTATATAGTTACTTTCACAGGAACAGTAGATACTTTCTCCAAAAACTATGAAAAATATGAACAAATACTTGAGACTCTTGAACTTGGAGATTAAAATTAACCCCGTAAGAAATATTACGGGGTTTCATATTGCAATAAATTTTAAATAATAAAAAATCCTATAAAAATTTGACTATATCTACAAAATGCTTTAATATAAGATAATAGAAGGGCTACGAATAATATTTAAATGTATAAAACATTTTTTCGTTTTATTCAAACTTCACTGGTTGATATTAAAAAGAAGTTGTGTTATTCTGTAAATAGCCTAATATTTTTAGAAGGAGGGAGAATTTAATGGCCGTTAAAGTGGTTGTCAAAGGTGATAAGGGCGGAGATTATGAATTAATTGCTTTCGATGGGAGAAAAAATCGAATTTATGACCACGAAGTTTTAGAAATGTTTGATGACAATAACAATATTTTATATTCTGTTCCCTTATCCCGCATTAGATACCTGCAGATTATAAATGATGAAGGTTTACAATTGCCACAATATGCAGGAGATAATAGAAATATTGTGGTTACTATTGAAGGTGGAGAAGCAGGGGATTTAACAATTCAATGCGACAGGGTTTCTGTTGATAGATTTATTAATGATATTGTAATTGATTTACATACCTATATGGGAATGGACCCTCAAACCAAAGAAGATATGTGGTTCAGAGAATTTAGTGTTCCATTCATTAATATTAAGTTTATCAACTATAACAATATTCCTGAAGAATTGATTGGAAATACTCCTGAAATTGTTTCTAATCCATCTGTCGAAAAGAAACCGTCTTATAGGCGTAATTTACAGAAATAAATTTAAAAGGAGGGGTAAAATACAATGAGTGATCAAAGATATTATCAGTCTTTTAAGTCTTCTCAAGAAGGGGGAAGTAATAGTAACAAAGTCAGCCCAAGAGTTCCAGTTAATAGACCTGTGCCACGTTCTAACTTCAATAGAGCAGAAAGAGAAGTGAATACTGGTGGCTACGGAGGAGGCACTACACAGACACAACAAACTTATGAAGCCCCAAGGTCAATTCCTTCTATGAATACCGTTGAACAGGAGTTCGTAGAAGAAAAGGCTAAAAAGAAAGGCATGAACACTTTTAAGAAAGTCCTAATCGGTTTCTTGGCTGTAGTTATTCTGTTGGGTATCTTTTTAGGAGGGGCTTATTTAAGTTCCACAGGAAATATGCCATTTACAAATGGAAATTCAATTTTCAGTGGAAGTAGTCAAAGTGATAAGCCAAGTATTTTTAGTACAAAAACAAGCACAAAGTTTGATGGTCAGCCTGTTCCTGTTAAATGGCCTACCGATGTTAAACCTACAAGGATGGAGATGCAGTTAGACCCGAATACAGGTGAGTTAATCCTTCTCTTGGTAGGAGAGAAAGATGGGGTAGGAACAGTTATTAGGTCTTATGATAAAAACGGTAATTTAATTGGTTATTGGATTATTACTCCTGATGAAACTTCTGCAAACACATCAAATGATGAAACTTCTGCAAACACATCAAATAATACAAATACAAATCAGCAACAAAATCAACAGCAATCGACTAATCAGCAACAGTCCAATGCCTCTGCTGAACAAGAGATTGCAGTTGCTACTCATAAATTAATCGGTAATCATTTGGAAGGTAAAAATGCAGAGCAAATTCTTCAAGAATTTGGTCCTCAATTAGCAGAAATAGGCAAGAAATATAATCTAAATGCAGAACAAGTTCTTCAGGTTTATATTAAAGTAGCACAAGAATATCAACAACAGCAACAATCCACTAATCAGCAACAACAACAATCCAATAATCAACAACAGACTACTGAACAAACTCAACAGCAACAGGGTAATCAACAAAACGGAAATTAATATATAAAACACCCCATTTTCGGGGTGTTTTTATTTTTAATAATACTCCTAAAAATTTTGCCTTATATTGATATTCCATATATAATAAATATACCAATATATTGTGAGGAGGGATATATATGATTATTCCTATACATATGCCTGCTTGGATGAAAATAATTAAAAATGCCCGTGCCCAAAGTTTGGATATTAAAATTAATGTCGATATGTTTAATGGTAAACATACAGGACATTTCTTTTATAAGGATAAAAGTTATATCTTTCGTTTAGAACTTTATCCCAAAAATATGATATTAAGTATGAAAGAATTTAATAAAGAACTGTTAGAAACATTAAGTAAATCTTTTGAATTCCCGTATAGAATTGTTTATGAAACAAACTCTGAATTTCCAATTCATGCAGAATGGTATTTCTTTTGCACCGAAGAAGAAATTTTAAGAGAAATTGATAGATTGCAAAAAACTCCAAATATCAAAATTTTATCAAAAAATTAAGGTTTTAGTAAGATTTTAGACATTTGACACTTTTACTGTCAAAATAGTATTATATAGATGGTATAAAGAGAGGAGTTGTTGCTTATGAAGTTTAGTGTTAAAGGAAATGTTGAAATTACAAAAGCCCTATATAATTATGTAGAGGAAAAGATTTTTAATAAAATGTCCAGATTTTCAAATTATATTGATTCAATTACTGTAAGATTGAATGTCAATAATAAAAATATACATGAGGTAGAAGTCCTCACTTTATTCAAAAATCAAGGAAATTCAAGAGTTAATAAAACAACTGCATATGCAGAAAATATGTATGATGCTATTAATAAAGTTGAACCTAAAGTATTAAGACAGGCAAGAAAATTTAAAACAGCCAAACTACAAAGAGATACAACATCAGACAATAAATTTAAAATACCTCTACTTTATGAAGGAGAAGATGAAGAATATGAAATTGTAAAAATTAAGAGTTTTAATATGAAACCAATGTTTGTAGAAGAAGCCATTGACCAAATGAATATTTTAGGGCATGATTTCTTTATCTATTTGGATGCTTCGATTGATAAAGTATGTGCTGTTTATAGAAGAAAAGACGGGAAATATGCAATTATAGAAACAAATGTAGATAACGGAAATTAATTTATCAATAAGGTGAACTAAAAATAGTTCACCTTATTTTTTAAAGTTCACTCATTCATATTGACATTGCGATAAATTATAATGTATAATTAACTTAAATAATAAACTACATAAAATTCTTTAAAATACTATTAAATATTGCACTCGCAAAATTTATCTAATATTAAGCAAGAATACTCCCTCCTCTAAATGAGTGAAGGAGGGAGATGAATTGTAGGGAGGGAAGCCCCCGAAGTTACGCTTGTGGACATCGTATAAGACCTGTTTTCAGGCACGGTGGATGAAGCAAGAAGCCCACACTTCAAACCACAAGGTTAAGTGGGGGAGGCTTCACACTATATGTGTTTCAAACTTAGATAGACATTTAAGGAGGAGATTTGATGAATAACAACGACAAAACCAAAGCATTAGACTTGGCTATAACGCAAATTAAAAAGCAATTTGGTCAAGGTGCTATTATGAAAATGGGAGAAGGAACAGAACTCAATGTAAGTGTAATTCCTACAGGCGTTATGAGCCTTGATATGGCTTTGGGCGTAGGTGGAGTTCCAAGAGGAAGAATTATTGAAATATTTGGACCTGAAAGTTCAGGTAAAACCACCCTTGCGTTAGAAGTAATTGCAAGTTCTCAAAAAGAAGGTGGGATTTGTGCTTTTATCGATGCTGAACATGCTTTAGATCCCGTCTATGCAGAAGCAATAGGCGTTGACTTAGATAATTTATATTTAAGCCAACCCGATTCAGGAGAACAGGCATTGGAAATAGCAGAAACTCTTATCAGAAGTGGTGCTATTGATGTTCTAGTTATAGACTCCGTTGCCGCTTTAGTTCCTAAAGCAGAAATAGATGGAGAAATGGGAGATTCTCATGTTGGCTTACAGGCAAGATTGATGTCACAAGCCTTGAGAAAAATTTCAGGAATAACTGCAAAATCAAAATGTGTAGTTATCTTCATTAACCAATTGAGAGAAAAAATTGGGGTTATGTTTGGAAATCCTGAAACAACTCCAGGTGGTAGAGCATTAAAATTCTATGCTTCTGTAAGAATTGATGTAAGAAAAATAGATACTCTCAGACAAGGTAATAACTTCATCGGTAATAGAACAAGAATTAAAATTGTAAAAAATAAAGTAGCACCTCCATTCAAACAAGCAGAATTTGATATTCTCTACGGAGAAGGGATATCAAAAGAAGGAGATTTAATCGAGGTAGCAACTGAATTGGGTATTATTCAAAAAAGTGGTTCTTGGTATTCTTACAACGATGAAAGATTAGGGCAAGGAAAAGAAAACCTTAGAAAACTGCTTATTGAAAATACAGCATTAACTGAAGAAATTAAACAAAAAGTAAAGGAGCATTTTAACCCTTCCTTACTTAATTCAACCAATGAGGAAGATGAAGAAACTTTTGAAGAGTAATTAAATATATGTTAATAAACAAATGCTCTCTTTTTCTCTCTTTTTTTGATTTACGCAAACAGAAGAGAGCATTTGTTTTCAATAAATAATTTCTCTTACAACTCTATGGGAATTTAATCCCATATTTGTTTTTTCATGAGGAATCAGAAGCCTATATATTAATATAGGGATTCGATTTAAGGAGGTAGATACAAATAAGTAAGAGAGAAATTTTATTTGAAACATTTTCTTCTGAACCAAACAGCCGATTACTCTTAAATCAAACTTTTTCCTATAACAATAAAAAATTTACTGTAACAGAAATAGAAGAAGTTTGGGGAGATTCTCCGTGTTATCTCGCTTATATTATGGCAAAATCTGAATCAGGAACGACAATAAGATTTGTGGCAAGGTGTAAAGCCAATATTCGCAGTAAAAATAAAGACGACAGATGGATTTTGTCAATATTTAAAGATTAATTCTACAAGTGTTGTCGTATTGTGCTAGTATCGGTTTCATTACGATACGTTGCTAAAACTACGGGGGGAGGAGATAAAAATGACGAATAGAATCAGTTGGAATAAAGATTTAATTGTATCCGAAATTAAAAAGATGAAAAGCGAAGGATTTCCTTTGAATGCTTCTTATGTTATGAACAATAACAGCAAATTATATGGTGCAGCAAGGAAACATTTTAACTCTTGGAAAAATGCTGTTGAAGCATCGGGATTTCCTTACGATGAAATAAATCTGCGTTCTCAAGAAAACAAGTGGAGTAAAGAAAAGATTGTGGATGAAATACATAAATTAGCGAGAATGGGAGAACCCTTAAATTCCGATTATGTGCAGAAACATCATACTAAACTGCACAGTGCTGCCCAAAGATATTTTTCTTCTTGGGGAGAAGCAGTAGAAGATGCAGGATATAACTATGATGAAATTAAGGGAATTAAGTGGTCAGAAGAGAGCATTATTGAAGAAATTTTAGTTCTAAACGAAAAAGGTGAAGACCTTTCTTCTTCAACAATGCAAAAAAAGAATATGCCATTGTTCCAAGCAGGTTGCAGAATCTTTGGTTCATGGAAAGAGGCTGTCATCGCCGCAGGGTTAGATTATGATGGTTTCAGAAAACAAAAAGAATGGACCAAAGAAAGAGTTTTAGAAGAAATCAGACTTTTTATCAACGAACATAACTGTTCTTCTACAGGAGTGATAAGTAAAGAATATGGTGCCCTTTATCAGGCTGCACGAAGAAATTTCAAAAACTTATCATGGGCAGAAATCATAACTCTTGCAACCCAAGAAACAGAACAATAAAAGTTGGAATCCCTACCTAAAAAAGAGGTAGGGATTTTTGATATTTCGATTATATTGGTGTATAATCTAAAATAAAGGATAAAAATAATAACAAATGAATTATAAATTGTTTTGCTATTGTTGTATTGATATAAAAGGAGGGATTCGTTATGAATAATAAGCAGACACCATTCTTCAAAGAAAAAGTAGGATTTTATGGTAAAAGCCAAGGAATTGTAATTTTTCTTTTAGTGCTTATTCTATTCGCAAATTCATTTTATCTTGGCTTTAGATATTATGAAATTTCTACTTTAAAAAGTGATGATAAGAACTTACATATTCAAAAAATAGCCGTAATTAAAAAACTTCTTGAAGAAAATTATCTATTTTCTGATAAAGTTTCTCCCGATAAAATGTTTGACGGTGCAATAGACGGTATGGTTTATTCTATGGGAGACCCTTATACAAGATATGTTTCTTATCGTGACTACGAGAATTTCAAAATTGAAACAGAAGGTCGTTTCGGAGGAATTGGTGTAACAGTTGATACAAGCAACAGCGAAAAGGGAATTAAAATTGTTTCCACAATGGATGGTCAAGGAGCACAATTAGCAGGAATTAAACCAGATGATACAATTACAGCAGTCGATGGAAAACCGATTAGTGGTATGGCTGTTGAAGACGCAATTGCATTAATCAGAGGCGAAATTGGAACAAATGTAAAACTCACTATTGAAAGAGATGGAGAGATTATGGAAGTTCTTGTAGAAAGAAAATCTGTTGAATTACCTGCTATTCAACATTATATGTTAGAAAATAATATTGGCGTTATCAGGTATAATAACTTCACAAGAGTATCTGTTGAACAATTTGATAAAGCCTATAAAGAATTAAAAGAAAAAGGATTGAAATATTTAATCCTTGATTTAAGAAATAATCCAGGTGGTTTAGTTGAATCATCTGTTGAAATTGCAAGCAGATTTATGGAAGAAAATAAAAAAGTAGTAGAAATTGAAAATAAAAAATATGCTACTACTATTAACTCTGTAAAAACTGAATATAAAGTAGATGTTCCTACAATCGTTTTAGTAAATGAAAACACTGCAAGTGCTTCTGAAATTCTGACTGCTGCTTTGAAAGATTATAAACTTGCTACTGTTATTGGAACTCAAACATATGGAAAAGGATTAGTTCAGGAAACTATTCCGATTGATGATAAATCTGCTATTATTGTAACTGTATCTCAATATTTGACACCTAATGGAGAAAATATTCAGGCTAATGGAATTAAACCTGATATTGAAGTAGAAATCAGCAGTGAGGATTTACTCAAAGGAATAGATACTCAATTAAATAAAGCCATTGAATATATAAAATCTTTAAATGGTGATAAGAAATGATTACTTTTAAAAAAGAAAGAGGAACTTCAGGTTATATATTCGTTTTACTAATATTGCTACTTTCAATAGTTGTAGTTGCTTACACCAAATTAGGAGATACACAAATTACAACTTTAAAAGTTTTTGAAACAAATTTTAAATCTCGCTTTAATGCAGAAGCAGGTGTAGAGGCTTTTATTTCAAATTTTAACTTAAATATTGAAAATGATTTATCTTTATATGATAATTATTATGGAACGTTTGCAGACCCATATATTAATATGTTTTTCGATAAAGAAAGCAGAGAAAAACCATTAAAAGTTATCGAAGGCGAATTAAACGATGGGGTTTATTCTGTTTGTTTTGTTGAAAAATATAAACAAGTTGAAGAAATAGACTATAATAATGATGGAATTGTAGATGATACAATTATTGTAAGAAGGGTTTTTGAAGTGATCTCTGTCGGCTCATATATTAAAATGGAATCAGCAGTTTATGCCGAAATAGAATTTTTCAATAATGATGGGTTTGTTACTACAACCATTAATAAATGGTTTACTACCAAGTAAAGGAGGGGGTAAAATGTTTTTTAGTAAAGGAAATTACTCAATCGGAATAGACATTGGAACTCACGCTATGAAAATAGTTAGACTTGTATATGATAATAATACTATTGGAATTGATAAATATATTATTCAAAGAACTCCAAAGCAATTGTTAGAAAATGGTATCGTTCAATACCCCGAAGATTTAGGTAAAATTCTTGATACCATTTTTATAGAACACGATATTAACTGTAAAAGAGCCTCCATTTCTCTACCTGTAAGAAATGAAACTGTTCTTTTGAAGTGGTTAGAAGTACCGAATTTAAAAAACAAAGAAATGGAAAAAGCATTGCAATCAATGCTCGAAGATGAATTCAGAATAGCCCCTGATAAACTATACTTCAATTGGGCAAAGATTAAAGAAGATAAATATGACGGGAAAGAAATCGCACAGGTTCTTTTAGTAGGAGCAATTAAAGAAGGCGTAGATAATATTGTTACTGCTCTTAAAGAAGCAAAAATTAAGCCTTATCATTTAGAAGGAGATATTTTCTCCTTAATGAGGGCTGTTGGTGAAGATGTTATAAGTAAGAATGTTGCGATTGTAGATATAGGGAACAATCAAACCACAATTAGCATGTTCTCCAATAAACATCTTAAATACTCAAGAAATATTCCGAATGGTGGAGCAGAATGGATAAAAAGCATTATGCGAGAATTAGGCTATGATGAAAAGAGTGCTGAAACTGAACTTTATGAAAATGGTTGTATTGCAGTTGATGGAGAAGGTTTAGATTTTCAGCAACAAACATATAGTAATACTTTATCTACTCCTATAGACATCATTTTGGACGAAATCGGCAATACTATTGAATTCTATGAAGATAGATATAAAGCAAAAATTGAAGAAATTATTTTAACAGGTGGTGGAGCAAGTCTAAAAGGAATAGATACTTATATTTATAACAAGTTAGGTATTCCTACTACAATTGCAAAGCCTTATTTTGCAAAACATTTATCATTGCAGGATAAAGAAACTTTAAATCCATTATGGCCTACTCTTATGGTCGCTACTGGGTTAGCGTTAAAGGAGGTGTTAGATAATGTATAATAACATAAACTTGTTACCTCCTAATATGAGAAAAAAGCATCGTAAAAGAATAAAATTCGACAACCCAACATACGGCTTAATTTTACTTGCAGTTGTATTGTTGGCTGTATTTATCGTAAGAGGTCAAATGATGCAGACGGTTTCACTTTTAAACAATGAAATGGACATATTACAAATCAATATTAATAAAATTATGCCTCAAATTAATCAACTCACTTCTCCTTCTAAAGAACATAGCAACTTGGAAGCAAGTCTTAATAGATTAAAAGATTTATACGATGGTGGATTACCATGGGCTACAATCCTTGACCAAATTAGTAAATCCACTCATCCTAATGTTACAGTAACAAGAATTGAAAACAATCAAAATACTATTATACTTCAAGCAGAAACTTATACATTAAGAGATATGGCGACAATGAAAAAATCATTTGAAGAAAATCCGAACTTTACGAATGTAATAATTGAAAGTTATAATTACAAATCTTCTTCTATAACAGAAAGAGCAGAAGAAGGAAGAAACCCTGCAGTAAAATTTACTCTTACTTTTGAATTTAGACGGGAGGGAAAATAAGATGAATTTATCAAAAAAGGATGTTAATTTAATATTCGCCATAATCTCTCTTCTGATTATTTCATCCTTCTTTGTTTTGTTCTATCTACCAACAAACAAAGAAATTGCACATAAAGAAAACCAAATCAAGAAAATGGATAATTACTACACCGAAGCATTAAGATTATTGAGTAAGGTTGAAAATTCTAACGAATATGCTCAAATATATGCAGAAAGAATGCAAAAATTACAAGAACTTTCTCCTGATCAAATAGATGAATCAGTAATTCTATATACAATTGAACAAATCGCAGAAGACACAAATATTGACTTACATACAATAAAATCTTCTGTTACTTATTCAGAAGGTGAAAATAAAGAGTCTACTAATAATTCAGGTGAAAATAAAGAGTCTACTAATAATTCAGGGGAAAATAAAGAAGAAAACAAAAAAGATAATAAGTCAGATAATACTTCTGATAAAAAAGAAGACTCTCAAAACACCACTCAAAGCGAACAGCAAATTCAAAATATGAATCCGAATAATCAGCAACAAGGAAACATCACTTACTCTATAAGAATTAGAGGAGAATATCGTTCTATTATGGTTTTCATGCATAAATTGCAAAATTTAATGGCTATCTTAAAAGTAGATAATTTTGTAATCACTTATAACACTAAAGCAGAACAAGGGATAAAAAATCATGAGGGATTCCCATTAGAAGCAAGTTTCAACATCACGTTCTTCAGTAAAGGAGGGGTAACTCAATGAAGAAAGTAATTAATTGGCTTATCAAACAACCTGATAACCCCAATTTACCAAGACCTATTTTTGTAATAGGTCTGATAATTGTAATTATTTTTGCTTTTTTCCGTTTTTACGGAGGAAACCTTTTTGGGAATAATTCCAATGTACCTTCCACAGGAAAAGAAGGAACATTTATTAGCCGTTTAGTGGATAATGTAAAAGATAAGGTTGATAATATCTTTAATAAAGAATCTGACTTTGAAAATATTACTCTTCCACCTCTTCCAAATATATCTGAACATTCACAGCAATTAGATGAAGAATTATTAAAAGAAGTAGATAGTTTAGGAAAATACAATTATGAAATGGCAGAAATAGAATTAGAAGGGATAGGAAGAAAAGACCCTATGCGTCCTTTAAAAACTCCAAATATAGAAATTTTCAGATATGAGGCTTATAAAGACGATGTGTTCTTTTATCCTATCGGAACACTTAAAGAAAATGCTCCTTCTATAACAGCACAGGAAAATCGTTCAGATAGTGATAATCAAACTTCCGAGGAAGTACAACAAGAACCTGTAAAGAAAGAAATAGTAAAATATAGAACTTGGGAAGAAGCCTCTGTAGAAAAAATTCCTTCAAAAGAAGCAATAGAATATCGAGAAAAACAAGATTCTTCAAGAAATACGGTTGCTTATATTGAAGATGATTTAATTAACGACTCTGTTGATTACTTCAAAGGAATGACTTTAGACCAAGTAATTTTGGATGCCGTCTATTTGGATGATAAGTTAATTCCTACTGCGACTTTCTTATCTTTAGGAGGAGAATATAAAGGACTGCAAACAGGAGATTATTTGAATGATATTTACTATATTGTAGATATCAACTATTTAAAACAAGAAGTAACTTTAGAATATGTGAGTGAAAACACCATTAAAAGAGAAACTCTTTCTGCTTATCATATTGTAAATAAGGATGGAGGTTTCAAAAAATAAATTAAAAAGGAGGGAATGTTAGTGGATAATAAATTAAGAGTTAGAAAGGTTAGAAATTTTGATAAATGGCTCTCTGATTATATCAGAGAGTCAGGAAGTATTAACAATAGTGTATATCACGATTTAATGGAGGAAGCAGAAAATAAAAAGATTCCCTTCCATGAAGTTGTCATTGAACGTGGCTTATTTTCTTCTAATAAACTAATTGAATTAGCAGAAGAGGTTTTGGCTTTTGATGTTATTAATCTTGAAGAAATAGATGTAAATGAAGAGGCTTTTAAGCAATTTCCTGAATATTTGATTGAAAAATATAATATTCTTCCTATCAAAATCGATGAAAGTAAAAATCAAATTATAATTGCTATGACTGACCCTTCTGACCTCATTGCAATAGATGAAATTAAAGCACAAACAAAATATAGGCTAAAACCTGTTTTTGCGATTTCTCCTCAAATTAAAACCATTATTGAAAGTTTCAAAGACTATAGTGATATAGGAAGCATTATTGAAGAAATGAATGGGTTAGAGATTAATATAGAGGAGGATAATAAAATAGAAGATGTTACAGAGGAATCAGAAGGCGATGAACCTGTAATTGTAAGGATGGTAAATTCCATCTTGAGTGAAGCCATCATATCCAATGCAAGTGATATACATATTGAACCTATGGAACATCATGTCAGGGTAAGAATGAGAATAGATGGTTTGTTGGTTGAAAAAATAAAACATCTTGACAAAAAATTCTTACCTGCTATTGTATCACGCATAAAAGTTATGTCTTTATTAGATATTGCAGAATCAAGAAAACCACAAGATGGTCGTTTTAAAGTTCGTATAAGTGGAAAATCAGTAGATATTCGTGTATCCACAATGCTAACACAATATGGAGAAAAAATTGTTTTAAGACTTGCAAACAAAAGTTTGGCAATAGAAAGTTTAGAATCTTTGGGCTTCTCAAAAGAAGAATCCGATTTAGTAAAAAAACTTTCTGAAAAACCTTACGGTTTAATTTTAACCACAGGTCCAACAGGTTCAGGTAAATCTACAACTCTATACGGAATGTTGAATTATGTAAATAATCCGAATAAAAACATTGTTACTATTGAAGACCCAATAGAAAGACAAATTAAAGGAGTTATTCAAACATCCGTTAGTGAAAAATCAGGAGTTACTTTTGAATCAGGATTAAGAACAATCTTACGTCAAGACCCTGACATTATCATGGTCGGTGAGATAAGAGACAAAGGAACTGCAGAAATGGCTATTCAGGCTGCATTAACAGGACACCTTGTTCTATCCACATTACACACAAATGATGCCGCAGGTTCTATTACCCGTTTAATAGATATGGGAGTAGACGCTTTCAAAATTCCTGCTGCTGTCCTTGCTGTAATTGCACAGAGGTTAATTAGAAGGATTTGTCCACATTGTGCCGAAAAATATACTCCACATGTGGATGAATTAGCACTTTTAAAGAAATTCTACAAAGGAGAAATAGACTCAAATATACAACTTTATAAAGCAGTAGGTTGTCGCAAATGTTCAAACACTGGCTATAAGGGTAGAGAAGGAATATTTGAAATATTAACAATTGAAGACAATATTAAAGAATTAATTCTATCAGGAGCCTCATTAAAAGAAATCAAACAACAAGCAATCGAAAATGGAATGAAACTAATGGAAGAAAGTGCAGTAGAAAAAGTTATTAAAGGTGTTACCACAATAGATGAAATCAAGAGAGTAATCTTTGTTTCTTAACACTTAACATGAAAAAGGAGGTGTTTTATGAGTAGCAGAACGTTAGATAATTTAACAATCGATCAATTATTAAAAGAGGCTGTTGTAAAAAAGGCTTCTGATATTCACTTAGTCGTTGGAAAGCCTCCCGTCTTCCGTATTGATGGAAGGCTTGTTCCACAGGGAAAAGAACCTCTTACTCCCGAAGATACAAAACGCCTTGCGTTTAGCACTATGAGTGAAAGAATAAAAGATATGTTCGATAAAGAATTTGAAGTAGACTATTCTTATTCTTTAGGAACAGATTATCGTTTCCGTGTGAATGTGTTCACTCAAAAAGAATGTGTAAGTGCTGTATTCAGATATATCCCAAGTAAAATTCTTTCATTGAAAGAATTAGGTTTACCCCCTGTTTTAGAAACCTTCACAAGGTTACCAAGAGGTTTAGTTTTAGTAACAGGTCCAACAGGTTCAGGTAAATCTACAACATTGGCTTCTATGATTGATATGATAAACAATGAAAGAGATGTTCATATCGTAACAATAGAAGACCCAATTGAATTTATTCATCATCATAAGAAAAGCCTAATAAATCAAAGAGAAATTGGTCAAGATAGTTTAAGTTTCCAAAGGGCTTTAAAATCTGTCCTTCGTGAAGACCCCGATGTTATTCTATTGGGCGAAATGAGAGATTTGGAAACTATTGCTACAGCCGTTACATTGGCTGAAACAGGACACTTGGTTTTTGCAACATTACATACAACAAGTGCTTCCCAAACCGTTGATAGAATTATTGACGTTTTCCCTCCTGAACAACAGGAACAAATAAGATTCCAATTGTCGAATGTATTAGAGGCAATTGTAACTCAAACACTTCTTCCTAAAATCGGAGGAGGAAGAGTATGTGCTTGTGAAATATTAGTTATGAACTCTGCTGCCCGTGCAAGTATCAGAAACAATAAGAGTACCGTTTTGAATGATATTATGCAAATGAGTTCAAAATTAGGAATGCAGACCTTGGAACAAAGTTTAGTGAAGTTAGTTACCAAAGGTCTTGTAGAAAAAGATGTTGCGTTAGGAGCATCAAGCCATCCTGATATCTTAAAGCAGATGTTACAAAAATAGAAAAAAACTCTACCTTTTAAGGTAGAGTTTTTTTGTATATCGTAGAAAATTGCATATCCGAAGAAGTTAGTGTATAATTTTCATAAGATAATAAAATTTTGAAGCAAAGATGAATGTGTTTATGGATGAAAGGAGGTCTTCTTCTTGCCACAATATAATTATACCGCTACGGACTTTCAGTTAAAAAGAACATCTGGGCAAATAACTGCGTCTAATCCAAAAGAAGCAAGAAAACTGTTAAGAGAAAAAGGATTATTCGTTTTAGATATAAAAGAGTATAAACCTGTCGAAAAGAAAAGCCTAAATATTTCTATTACGAAACCAAAAGTAAGCATTAAAGAAATTACTTTGTTTAGCAGACAGTTTTCTACGCTTATAGAATCTGGAATTCCTATAAGCCGATCTCTTTATATTCTTGCTCAAAATACAAAGAATAAACAATTTCAAAAAATATTGAATAATATAAGAACACAAATTGAAGCAGGTAGTTCTCTTTCTGTAGCATTGTCAAAATATGAAAGCATATTCCCACCAATATACATAGATATGGTTGCATCGGGTGAAGTTAGTGGTTCTTTACATGAAGTTCTTGATAGATTGGCTACCCACTTAGAAAACGAAAAATCTATCAAAAGCAAAGTAAAATCTGCTTTTATTTATCCTTCTGTTGTTTTAGTTGTTGCAATAGTAGTTGTATTTATAATGTTGATATATGTTATTCCTAAATTCATTCCTATCTTTGAAGATATGGGTCAGGAATTGCCTCTCCCAACAAGAATCCTATTAGGCTCATCAGAATTTATGCAAAATTATTGGTGGGCGATATTAATTGGAATGGGAGTTTTAGTCGTTGGTCTTTGGATTTATAGACAAACACCTCTTGGAAGAAAGCATACTGACATTTTAAAACTTAAAATACCTATTATAGGAGACATTGTTAGTAAATCTGCTATTGCAAGATTTTGTAGAACATTAGAAACTCTACAAAGAAGTGGCGTTCCACTTATTCAGTCTTTAAGTATAGTAGGAAAAACTTCAGGAAACTATGTAATTGAAAGAGCCATTGAAAGTTCTATTACTTCTTTGGAAAATGGTGAAGGTATCTCTGCTCCACTTGCTGAAAGTGGTGCTTTCCCTATTTTGGTTACTCAAATGATTTCAATTGGTGAAGAAACAGGAGAACTTGAACAAATCTTAACAAAAATTGCAGATTTCTATGAAGAAGAAGTTACTATCGCAGTTAGAACTATGACTTCATTAATAGAACCAATAATTACAGTTTTCCTTGGAGTAATGATTGGATTTATTGCAGTTGCGATTATTATGCCTATGTATGAAATGATGGGCAATTTACAAGGAATGTAAGTGGAGGAGATGATAATATGGATATATTCTTTTATGTATTTTTCTTTATATTGGGTATTTGTTGGGGAAGTTTCCTAAATGTATTAACATATAGGATTCCTATTGGAGAAAATATCGCAAAAGGAAGAAGCCATTGCACTAATTGTGGAACAACATTAAAAGCACTTGATTTAATCCCCGTTTTCAGTTTCATATTTTTAAAAGGAAAATGCCGTTATTGTAAATCTAAAATCTCTTGGCGTTATCCTTTATATGAATTATTTGTAGGCTTACTATTTGTCTTAACCTATAATTTATTTGGGATTAATCCTTATTTGTGGGGTTTAACCGTTTTCATTTTCACCGTGAATATTGTAATTGCAAAAATAGATTGGGATACAACATTTATTCCAAATAAAGTATCTTACCCTTCAATTATCATAGCACTTATTCTATCACCATTCTTCACAAAACTCCCTTTGGAAGGTTTAGTTCCACAACCTACACTTATTGAAGCATTAATAGGTGGTGTTGTTTATTTCGCAGTATTTTTCCTTCTATTCTTTATTTCTAATGGTGGAATGGGAATAGGGGATGCAAAATGGGCTGCCTTTATGGGATTAATATTAGGATGGAAATATGCTTTTATAGCATTTTTTATCGCCTCTTTTACAAGTGTTTTATTTAGCATGTTTGTAATGGTGTTTTTCAAGAAAAAGATTAATGCTCTACCTAACAATGTTGTATCAAAAGATGATGAAGAAGAATTACCAATTGAACATAAAATTTTAGGTATTTCTATTATTAATGGAAAACCTGCTGTTGTGTTAGGACCATTCTTGGCATTAGGAATGGTTATTACTTGGTTCTTCGGCGTACCAATTTTAAATTGGTGGATGATGTTATAAAGATGTTATAAAAAGGAGGTGTTGCTATTGATTCTGAACAAACAAAAAGGAAGTACATATATAACAATATTAATCTCTTTAATAATTATAGAGTTTATAGTTCTTACTATGTTATCATCCATTGTAACTGCAACACAGGCAAGTGTAATAAATAAAGAAACCACTATTGCTTATAGAGTAGCAGAATCATATATTGAGAAAGAAATTTACACTATAAGACAAGAATTAGACAGCAACCCTTATTTACCCGTAAATTATTATTGTTTTAAAGATGAACCTATTGAAGTATCAGAAAAACATTCACTTCTTATAGAAAGAGAAGAAGTGAATGAAAATCTATGTAAAATTAAAGTTACTATGACTTACAAAACTCCTCTTTTGGGTAAAAATAAATATCAAATAAAGACTTTTTCCTTAGAAAGTTTGGTGACTAAAAGATGAAAAAAATAAATTTTATTAAAAAAAAGAAATTTACACTTTCTGAACTTGCAGTTACAATTGCAGTAGTAGGCTTTATTTCAGTTTTATTAAGTAGTGTTTTCTATTCAGGTTGGTTTTTTACTAACGAAGGAATAGAAATAATTGATTTAACAAATCAAATGAAAAATAATTATTCTACTTTAATTAAGGATTTTAAAAATTCAAAAAATGCTACTGTGAATGATAATTCAATGCTTCTTGAATTAAATAATGGATTGGAAGTATCATATTATTATAGCAGTTCAGAAAAAGCATTATACAGAAATAATTTGATTTTAATAAGAAATATTGAAGAAATACATTTTGATACAGAAAACAATAATTTGTTAAAAATAAATCTTGTTTTAGGGAAAAACGGTAAAAATTTAAATATGCCTTCAGAATTCTATATTTATAGAAGAAAATAATGAAAGGAGTGTCTTTATGAATATTAAAAAAGCCATTGCAATTTGTCTTATTTTAGCCTTTGTATCCACTCTCGGAGGTTATTTGGGGAAATCCTTTTTTAAAGGGAATAATTCGATAAATTTACCCCAAATAGGTGATTTAAGTTTTAATTCTGACCAAAAGACAGAACAGAATTCAAATAATACTTCTTATTTTGATACAAGTGCAGAAGTATCAAAAATAAATACATTGGTCAGAAGTTATTTAATTGCTTCATTAAATTTTGATTGGGATACTATCTTATCTATCTCTTCAGGAAATTACAAAAAGGAATTAAAAGAAACTATTATCCCAAATGCACAAAAATTGCAAGAAGAAAACAAAATAGAATATAATTTTAATAGTAGAAATATGGAAATCAATTATATTTCTTTAACAGAAAATGAAGCAGTTGTAAATGTTATCTATGTTATTGATAAAGGAATTGACGGTCATTTTTATAAATCACAAGAAGAAATTAAACTCATGTTAGCAAAAGAAGATGGTATTTGGAAAATACTATCTGTGGATACGATTTATTAATATCTACTAATATTTTGTAAAGGGGGTGTTTATTATATTAAATAATTTATTAAAATCATTAGGTTCAATGTTTATGAAAGAAGAAAAGAAAGTAGAGTTACAAAAGCAAAAATTAAGAGATAACAAAGTTAGTAACACCGTAGATTCTACACAAATATTAAAATACTTATTTACCAAAAACGATCCTATGTCTTTGACATCTTTTCCGTATGATTGGGAAAAAGATTTCTTTCCCCCATTGACAGAAGAAGAAAAGAACTATATGAAAGGAGAAATTCTTAAATGGTATGATACATATTTTAAACTATTCTACAATAAATTAATAGAAGCAGTTATATCTTATGTCCTTCGACCTTCAAGTAAAAATGAATGGGCAGTCAAATATCATGAAAAGTACCAAGAAGAATTTACTCTAATGATACAAAACATTGTAGATAACAACCTTGTTGAACTTATCAAAAGCAAATTAGATAAATTGTCAGATTGGCAACTTATTAAGTGGAAACCCGTAAGAGGGAAACAATCATGGGAACCACCTGCACATGAAATTTCTCCTATTTTAAAGCAGTTGGCTTTAATTTCAATTGAAGAATCAAAAGAAGAGGTTAGAAAACAAGAGGAAGAAACCAAAAGAATTATCGAAATGCAAAAACAAGACATATCCACAGAAGAAAAGAAACAACAACTTATGGATACTTTGGAAGAATACCTCAACAGACATAGAAAAGAAATTGTTAAGCACTGCTATGACCGTTTAGTATTAGAGTGGAAGTCCTTCCCATATTACTATGGTAAAATGGATAAACAATTTAAGAACCATATTTTTGAGAAATATAGACTGCAATTTGGTTGCACAACTTATACAGAGTTATTCGCAAAGGTATTTATTCACTTAGATAAATTTGTAGAATTACATGGAGAAAAAGAACTTCGTAAATGGATAGATGAACAATGGAAAGAGTTTGTTCTCTTCATGAAAAATGACTATACTGAAAGAACAGAAGATGAACTCTATGTTTTGAATCCTGAAGAATTTAATAAATACTCCTTCTCAATTGACTTTTATGCAATTGTTCTGTTCTTAATAAGTTTAGATGGAATGTGAACTACCACGAGCCTAAAGGCATCGTGGCTTCAAAAGCCTAAATTCACCAGACTCAGTATAGAGAAATCTATACTACGATTATTAACTCATGACACCTGCGGTTGACGCAACAGACCGTTGCTCTGTCGCTTGTATTTAAGTAGAACTGAGGTAAGGTTCGGTGAT
>Ga0134090_1000738_pt1 | contig 24915 bp, 25 predicted proteins | sample 1_4taG_FD_94453 | JGI IMG/M metagenome (GOLD analysis project Ga0134090, IMG submission 94453) | Switchgrass degrading microbial communities from high solid loading bioreactors in New Hampshire, USA - 1_4_20_6_A1 metaG | ecosystem: Engineered > Bioreactor > Semi-continuous > Anaerobic >...
GGATGTAAGAAAAAAGAATGCCGGCTGAGAACAACAAAAGCTCTCAGCCGGCAGCAATTCCGGTAATCTGTGGACAAAAGATATCGGTTGATTTTGGACAAAGAAAAGCGGTAATAACAGTATACCCCGCGTGGATGATCTGAGCGGCAAAAGCGCGATCTGACAGGTACTGTCTTGATTTTGCTACAGAATAAGATCCTGCTGTTATTTTCTGAGAGCCATTATTTTCTTGATCATCTCAAATTGGGCCCTTTCCTTTGGAGACATATTTTTGGTGAGAACCTCAAGCATAAGCTCGCTCTCTTCCCTTGTAAATGTAAGATTCTGCTGTGAAAGCCTTTTGTTGGTGGCAATTAGCAAGGGGATAAGCTGTTCCATTGACTTTCCCTCAGCCTGTTTCATTAATTCTTTCAGGATAGCTAATTTACGGGGGTCCACATTGCGAAGCTTTGGATTATTAGTCCATGAATTATCCATTAATTTCATGCTCCTTCTCTTCATCGGCATTGCTAGTATTATCATATGACATGGAGCTTAAAAGCATGCTAATGTTATCGAAAGTGGACCTTTGCTCAGGAGGAACTATTGCCTTAAGAATATCCAGCATTTTTTCATTTATCAGACCTGATGAAGAGGATTTGTCCGGTTGATTGCTGTCTTCAGAATCGCTGATGTTGTATTCGTCTGTTTTTTCACCATATCCTTCAAGCTCATCAGTATCAGCATCATTGATGTCAGTTGCTTCCGGATCGCTCTTATAGTAATCCTGAAGAGTTGACATCTCATCGTTTGGCGAAGCAGCTGAATCTGTTGTATTACCCTGCTGCATTGCATTCATGACTTCCATCATTTGATTGTACATTTCCATGGCGCGTTTCATATTGAATATGTTGAGAATCTTATCTATAAAATCCCGTTCCTTCTTATTGCAGACGGGCTTTATATTGTTCAGCATCCCTTCCAAATCTATCCTTCCGGCCTCATAGCCACAGGCAGCCAAACTCAAGGATTTTCTAAAGGTCCTGATGAATCCGACAAGCTCCAAGACCTTCATGATCAATTCGACCATGATCTTATTATGGGAATCGATATAAGGCAGCGCCGCCTTCATTATTTCTGCTGTGTGCAATATGTCCTGGTCTGCCATGAGCTTCTCCCAATACAGATATTCATTACATTATATTCATGGCCGTTATAAAAATGAACCCGGCAATTATAACGCATTTTACCTGACTTATTCCGGATAATTTAGACGGCTGTCGTCTATACAGTAAAGAACTTCATCCAGATAGCGTTTTGAGTAATATTTGGCCTTATCTAGATTCATGTCCGAATAATTGCCGCAGCCGGCAGGAGTGGCACCAGGAATATCTCCACTATAATCACGGATGAATTCAAACATTTCGGTCATCAGGGGAAGAATGTCTCGGGAATGGTAGTCCCCTCCCAGAAGAAGATAAAAGCCTGTACGGCAGCCCATGGGACCGAAATATACAACTTTATCGGCATATTTTTCATGGTTGCGCAGATAGGTGGCTCCCAGATGCTCAATGGCATGGATTTCACCTGTACCCATTACAGGCTCAAAATTGGGGCGGGTAAGCCTGATGTCAAAGGTGGTTATAACTGTGTCACCAAAAGCATCCTTCCTGGATACATAAAGGCCTGGCAGCAGCCTTAAATGGTCTATGGTAAAGCTTGCTATTTGCTTCATGGTATTGCTCCTTTCATATGCTTATTTGTTATGCTGAGATTATAGCATAATATAAATTAGTTTTGCAATTTTACCATTATTCATCATTCATCCGGACTGACGATCAGTCCTACTTTCAGTTTGCAGCCGGGCTATATAGGCTATATAACTGTAGGGTTATATAAATAATATATAATATTATGATAATGAACCTGCTTTAACTGGGGAGAATTTTCTTTAGATGTATGGGCTGTTTTACCGGCTTTTATTAGCAGCTTTTTATTTTCATTACTTTTTTAAGGTTGACTTTATATGACTTACGTAGCATTATATAATCATCTTAAATTAGACAAGAAAAGGATTGGTTAAAATGTTTGACAGTATAATTTTTGATTTGGACGGAACCTTGTGGGATTCAACACCCGAGGTGGCAATAGCCTTTAATAAGGTGCTTAAGGAAAAATACTCTGACTTAAATTATGAGGTAAGCCCCGAAAGGCTAAAGGAGCTTTTTGGGCTGCCGTTGGATGTTATAGCGGTAAAGCTCTTTACAGGAATTGATGAGGAATTTGCAAAGCAAATTATCAGGGACTGCTGTGAATATGAAAATGAGTATCTTGCCGTAAATGGTGCCAGACTGTATGACGGTCTGGAGGATACGCTTAAGGCGCTTTCAACAAGGTACAAGCTGGCAATAGTAAGCAATTGCCAGGATGGATATATAGAGACCTTTTTTAAGGCTAATCCACAGCTGGAGAAGTATTTTACAGATTATGAGCATCCCGGCAGGACAGGCAAATTCAAGGCAGATAATATCCGATTGGTGATAGAGCGCAACCGGCTGCAACGGCCTGTATATGTAGGTGATACCCTTTCGGATGCAAAAGCGGCGACAGAGGCCGGTGTGCCCTTTATATTTGCCAGGTATGGCTTCGGTGATGTAAAGGAGTATTATGACGTAATTGATTCACTGCCGGAGCTGGTGACAAAGCTTATGGGTTAAAGCAATCAGGGTATTAAGGCGGATTCTTATTATGAATAAGGTCGGGAAAAGCTGATAAAATCTCTGATATAATGTTTTTACGTTGACATTTTTGTGCTTTCTTTATATATTAATTTTATAATTATTTAATATTATTTATTTAAATTGAAAGTCTGTCTTTCTTGTTTTGGGTTAAATACAGCTTGGATACCCTGAAAATAAGATTTTGCAATAGCTAAATTAAAAGCGGAACACTTATCTGTGCTTCCGGTAAAAAAGAATGGATGTGAGTTTATGCTTGATGGGAAAAAAATAATATTTAGCGGAATGCAGGCCACAGGAACTCTTACCCTTGGTAATTATCTTGGTGCCCTTAAAAACTGGGTGCAGTTGGAAAATGAATATGAATGCTTTTATTGTGTCGTTGATTTGCACTCCATAACGGTGCGTCAGGACCCGGCAGAGCTCAGGAAAAGAGCCAGGGCCTTGCTTACCTTATATATTGCGGCGGGCCTGAATCCTGAGAAAAACTGTATATATTATCAATCCCATGTATCTGCCCATGCGGAGCTTAGCTGGATTCTGGGCTGCTTTACCTATATGGGTGAGCTTAGCCGTATGACCCAGTTTAAGGATAAGGCTGCTAAGCATTCTGGAAATATTAATGCCGGCCTATTTACCTATCCGGTGCTGATGGCCGCAGATATTTTACTCTTCCAGAGTGATCTGGTGCCGGTTGGCGATGATCAGAAGCAGCATCTTGAGCTTACCAGGGATATTGCAGGACGTTTCAACTCAATATATGGCGATGTGTTCACCATACCTGAGCCTTATATAGCCAAGCAGGGAGCCAGAATTATGAGCCTTCAGGAGCCCACAAAGAAGATGTCCAAAACTGACGAGAATCCTAACGCAAGCATATATCTGCTGGATGATCCGGATACAATTATGCGGAAATTCAAGAGGGCTGTAACCGACTCGGATAACAGAATAATATATTCGGACGAAAAGCCGGGTATAAAGAATCTAATAGAAATTTATGCTCTTTCCACCGGAAAGGGAATAGAAGAGGTGGAGAAGGAGTTTGACGGAGTCGGTTATGGTGAGTTCAAAATGGCCGTAGGTGAAGCAGTGATAAGTCTGCTTAAGCCTCTTCAGGAAAGATTCAGGGAGCTTGAAAAGGATAAGGCATATATTGACGGCATAATCAAGGCAAATGCCGAAAAGGCCAATTACTATGCCAATAAGACCCTGCGCAAGGTTCAAAAGAAGGTTGGCTTCCCTGAAAGAATCAGATAAGCTCAAAATTCCCATACGCTTGAATGGGCAGCAATTTTGCTGCCCTTTTGTTAAATGATGATAAGAATAATATTCTCTTAGGTTTTAATAATAAATTCTATGCTTGAGTTATGAAAGGAGAAGCATATGAAAATTGTATTTATGGAAACCAATACCCTGGGTGATGATGTTGATCTGACCATCTTTGATAGACTTGGAGAAGTGGTTAAATATCCTTACTGGCTTCCGGAGCTTAACGAGGAGCGGATTAAGGATGCAGATATTATAGTAGTTAATAAGATCCCCATGAAGGCAAAATATCTGGATGCGGCAGAAAAGCTGAAGCTTATTTGTATAACCGGCACAGGCACCAATATTGTTGATTTTAATTATACAAACAGCAGAAAAATAGCCGTAGCCAATGTCAGGGGCTATTCAACACAGTCTGTAGTTCAGCACACCTTTGCCCTGCTTTTGTTTTTGTATGAGAAGCTGAGCTATTACGATAATTATGTAAAATCCGGGGAATATATAAGCTCAGGTGTATTCAGTCATTTTGACGTCAAATTTCATGAGCTGGCCGGCAAGGTGTGGGGCATAATAGGACTGGGCGAGATAGGCCGGGGAGTGGCAAAACTGGCCAGGGCCTTCGGATGTGAGGTTATTTATTATTCAACCAGCGGAAAAAACGATAACAGCGATTATAAACGGGTTGATCTGGACAGCCTGCTGGCCATGTCCGATATTGTCTCCATACATGCACCCTTAAATGAAAAAACCAGAGGGTTGATAGGGGAAGAGCAGCTTCGCAGGATGAAAAAGGATGCAATCCTGTTAAATCTCGGCAGTGGCCCCATCATAGATGAGCAGGCTCTGTATAAGGCTCTGAAGGAAAACTGGATAGGCGGAGCCGGCCTGGATGTCTTATCGGCCGAACCGATGAAGCCTACAAATCCCCTTATAGAGATCCAGGACAGCACAAAGCTGATAATAACCCCGCATATAGCCTGGGCAACAGTGGAAGCAAGGAAAAGAGTAGTGGAGGAGGTATATAAAAATATAGAAGCCTTCTTAAAAGGTGAACCAAGAAATATTGTGACAGAATAGCATAGTCTAAAAGCTGGGCGGCGTTGATACCCATAAGAGGGTGGCGCCGTTTTTTCCTGATGCGGTTATATAATGCTGCTTGTTGGCTGTAAAATAAAAGGATTCACCCTTTTTTACCTTGTATTGCCTGTTGCCTATGTGCAGAGTAATACTGCCGCTTATGACGTAGCCAAATTCTTCACCCTCATGGGGGTTATCAGGATAAGTTGAGCCACCTGCTTCAAGAGTAAGAAGGATTGGCTCCATTATGTTTTTCTGGGCATTTGGAATAATCCATTTGATCTCATTTTTCAGTTCACTGTCATATTTCTCAAAGTAATCGGATTTTTTGAATACTACCTGTTCCGAGCTGGTGCCGGTAAAAAACTCCTCCAGGTTTGTACCCAGACACTGGAGGATATCAACCAGGGTGGCAATTGAAGGAGAGGTCAGATTCCTTTCCAGCTGCGAAATAAAGCCCTTAGACAGCTCCGCCCTGTCCGCCAGCTCTTCCTGTGTAAGATTTTTTTGAATGCGCAATTCCCTGATTTTTGAACCGATATCCATAATAAAACTAACCTCCATATATGCAGACCGCCAAACCCTGATACACCGGCCCGCATATACCGCAGGCCGGTGCCTCAGTATAGAAGAATTCGTATAAATAATATATAGAATTTTATGCCTGAGAGTTATCAGGATAAGGCCGCCCACCGGTATTTTGGGCATTCATGCTGTAAAATGCTTTAATTTTTCCTATCTGGGAGGTCATGCCTATGAAAAGCTGATCAACCAGAGTGATTGCCACCATGGATTCGACAACAACAACCGCTCTGGGAACTACCACAGGATCATGCCTTCCCTCGATCTGAATTTCAACATTTTCTTTGTTTTTATTAACTGTCATCTGTGGTTTAAAGATGGAAGGAGTGGGCTTTACTGCGGCCCTCAGGATGATGTCGGAACCGTCACTTATTCCCCCCAGAATACCTCCTGCATGATTAGTCAATTTATACAGCCTTTTATTTTCATCATATCTGAAGGGGTCGTTGTTTTCAGCTCCGGTAAGAGTAGCGGCGGCAAAACCTTCGCCGATTTCAACTCCCTTAACTGCGCCTATGCTCATAACAGCTCTGGCAAGGGCCGCATCCAGTTTGTTAAATACCGGATCACCGATTCCTGCCGGCATGCCGGTTACTATACATTCGATAATACCTCCTACAGAGTTATGTTCATCCATTTGCTTGCTGATGTATTCTTCGGCCTTGGCTGAAGCCTCCGGATCAGGCATAAACAATGGGCTGAAATGGGCCTTGCTTATATCGGATTTGGCCATGTCTATTGAAATAGGACCAATAGCCTTCGTATAAGCTCTTACCTCTATGCCGAGCTCGTGCAAAATAGCACTGGCGACCGCTCCTGCAGCAACCCTGCCTATTGTCTCACGGCCTGACGCCCTGCCGCCTCCCCGATAATCACGAAAGCCGTATTTTTGGTCATAGCCGTAATCTGCATGGCCGGGTCTGTAGCAGTCCATTATATTGGAATAATCGCCTGAGCGTTGATTTTCATTGAAAACCACAAGTGATATGGGGGTTCCGGTAGTCAGTCCTTCAAAAACTCCTGAGAGTATCTGAACCTGGTCGCTTTCCTTTCTGGGAGTAGCATATTTTGTTTGACCGGGCCTTCTTCTGTTCAGATATTTTTGAATATACTGCTCATCCAGCATAAGTCCAGCCGGGCAGCCGTCAATTACAACTCCGATACCCCTGCCGTGTGACTCGCCCCAGGTGGCTACTGAAAAAATAGTTCCATAAATTGAGCCGGACATGTGCTCCTCCTTTCAATAATCAATGACAATTCTCAGAAATATAAAAGATATTGGCTTTTGAAAGTTAGCTTTTAGTACTGCAATCCTTTTGGCTATAGTAAATTCTGCTGAATTAAACCTATAGAGAATAAAAAAGATACTAAATTTTAGGATTTGCCTTAAACCATAGTATAATGTAAATATACATTTAATTCAATTATTTTCAAGGACATTTGAAGAAAAACAACATATATTAAAAATGAAATCATAATTTTTGAGGCATACAATGGGCAAGAGAATAAGTAATTCCGGAAGCCCGTCCGGATATAGAAGGGACTACGAAAAAGCCGGCGCAGGATTTTGCAGCAACCAAAGATTAAATGAAAGGGTAAAGGAAGACAGTGACCTGATTATTGAAGAAAACACTGTCTATGAAATTGACAGGGAATGCTTTGAAAGACTGAAAAAGCAGAAAAAAAGAAAAGCATCCGACTATAAAAGAATCTGATAGCTGCTGGCTGTGGTTATTTTTTATAACTGCAGCAGCATTACATATATAAATGACTCTTTTTTTAAAATATAAAAATATGAAAAGCACACAAGCAATTTATGCGGTGCTTGTGCTTTATTATTAATACATAGGCCAACAGCGGGTCACGGTGACCTTTCATATTTTCCAAAAAAAATAAGAAAAGCCGCGTTATTCACGCAGCTTTTTCTTTTTGTACAGGGGATCTTTTGCTCCCTGTACGATAATTCAGTTTAATTTCTGCCTAAGCAAGACGGATTTTTAGAAGAAGCCGTTCCCGCCGCAGCAGCATGCAATAAGAAGGATGAGGATGATTATCCAGCCGCAGTTGTCGCTTCCACCGCAACCGCTTCCGCCGAAGAAGCCGCTTGAACCATTGTTACAGCAACACAGCAAGAGAATGATTAAAATTATTAACCATGTGCAGTCATTATCTCTTCCTGAATCGCAGTGGGTTGCCTGTAAATCACTCATTTAATGTTCCTCCTAATAATGATTACAATGTATCATATGAAGGTGGGCTTGACTGATTTCCTAGTTTTATAGAAATTATTGTAGATTTTAAAAAAGTTTTTTGACCGCAAAAGTTGCCATGGCAACAATTAACTATTCCTTTTTGCAGTATAATTAGCATAGCTTTATCCAAGCTGTTCAGACTATATTTAGCTGGTTGAAGGCTGGGATTTGTGATATTATGGCTGTAGTTGATACTAATGTTATCCACAAATAAAATATGAGGAGGTTTCTTATGGAAAATAAGTATAAGATGAAAAATATTGAGATGTCCAAAATCCTAAGACTGGAGGATGAGATTGCTTATCAGAAGGGACAGATTGTCAGTAAAACCCTGGTTCAGAACAAGCATGTAAGCCTGACTCTTTTTGCCTTCGACAAGGGTGAGGAGATAAGCACCCATAGTTCCGAAGGGGATGCCATGGTTACTGTTCTGGACGGAAAAGGCAGATTTACCGTAGGAGATGAGGTTTTCATAGTCAGCAAGGGCGAAACCCTGATTATGCCAAACAATGTTCCTCACGCTGTCTATGGCGAGGAGCAGTTTAAGATGCTGCTGACGGTTGTTTTCTAAACAGCCCTTCATTTAAAATTAAAAGTATAATGGCAAAGCCTGCGGAATAGGATAATACAAAAGATTGTGGAGTCTGTGTATGTTCAGAAACAATAAAATCCAGGTAATCGTTCACTGCATGGAATACGAAAAACGCCAGAAGGTTTTTGAATCCCTTGGATATATCAAGTATAAGCTTCCGATGATTAATTCGTATGTCCTGGAGGTGGATGAAGCAGGCTTGGAAGCCATCAAGGCCATGGAGGGTCCGCTTAATATAGAATATGACGCCCATATAACGGCCCAGATGAACCGGGTCAATAAAATTATTGAAAGCGATTGGGCACATGAGAGGGGCTATACCGGCAAGGGTGTAGGTGTTGCGATAGTAGATACGGGAATAGCGCTGCACAGGGATTTTATCGAAGGCGGCAACAGGGTGATAGGCTTTGTCGATTTTGTTAACCACAGAAGCGAGCCCTATGATGATAATGGGCATGGATCTCATGTGGCAGGGATTATAGGCGGCAATGGCTTTTCATCCAAGGGCAGATATAAGGGGGTAGCCCCGGAATGCAACCTGATAGGGGTCAAGGTCCTGGATCATCGGGGTGACGGCAATATTTCGGATGTACTTGCCGGCTTGCAATGGATTATGGACAACCGCAAAAAATATAATATCCGAATTGTAAATATATCTGTGGGTACATCCGCCAAAGATAATCTGGATGAGAATTCGCTTCTGGTTCAGGGAGTTGATGCGGTATGGGATAATGGTATTGTGGTTGTGGTGGCTGCCGGCAATAACGGCCCAGGCCCCATGTCCATATCTACACCGGGTATCAGCAGAAAGGTGATTACGGTGGGCTCTTCAGATGACAATGTAGCCGTTGAAATTTTCGGCAGCAGCAAATCCAAGGATTATTCAGGAAGAGGGCCTACGCCATTTTGCATAAAAAAACCTGATATAGTTGCGCCGGGCTCCAATATAATATCCTGCAACATCAGCCGTTATTCATTAAAGTCAAAGGACGGCTCCCCTTATGCAAATTCACCGATGATGTATACGGTAAAGAGCGGAACCAGCATGGCAACACCTGTAGTTTCGGGGGCGATAGCGTTGCTGCTGAGCAAGTATCCTGAGCTTACCAATAAGGAGGTAAAGCTTAAGCTGCGTGAAAGTGCGGTTGATTTGGGACAGCACTGGGAGAAGCAGGGCTGGGGCTTGCTGAATGTAAGAAGATTGCTGGAATAATATATATTTGTTGATGAAATAATAGCCTTGTGAGCTTGTTTTAAAATGCTTTCGGTGAAATGACTGCAGGTATTTGATGACAGCTACGGCAGGAGCCGAACAGGGTTAACATGATATAGTAAAAGGTCCTTATTGAAGGCCTGGGATTAGTTTATTAAATTTACGATATCTTATTGAATTATTTACAAAAACAAATTATAATTGAATTGTAATTTGTAATTTGTGCCAGTCCTGTTTTGCAGCGCTAACTATTTATATAAGGAGGAAATGTAATATGGCTTATTTTAATGTTGGAAAAATCGAATATGAAGGCCCTCAGAGTAAGAATCCCCTTGCCTTCAAGTATTATAATCCGGATGAGAAGGTAATGGGCAAGACCATGAAGGAGCATCTGCGTTTCGCCATGTCTTACTGGCATACCTTCACCTATGGCGGCAATGATCCCTTTGGTGGAGCTACCATTTACCGTGAGTGGGATAAGACCAGCGATCCGATGGAGAAGGCAAAGGAAAGAGTTCATGCAGCATTCGAGTTCATGGAGAAGTGCCAGATTCCTTTCTTCTGCTTCCATGATCAGGATATAGCTCCCAGAGGAGCAAATCTTGAGGAGACAAACAAGAGACTTGATGAAATTGTTGCTGTTATCAAGGAAGAGATGGCAAGGACAGGCATCAAATGTCTGTGGGGTACCACCAATGCATTTGGTGACGACAAGTTTGTACATGGCGCATCAACCTCCTGCAACGCAACAGTATTTGCATATACTGCAGCCCAGATTAAGAAAGCTATGGAAATCACCAAGGAGCTGGGTGGCGTTAACTATGTATTCTGGGGCGGCCGTGAAGGCTATGAGACTCTGTTGAATACAGATACTGCTCTTGAGTTGGACAATCTTGCAAGACTTCTTCATATGGCTGTTGACTATGCCAAGGAAATCGGCTTCACAGGCCAGCTTCTGATCGAGCCCAAGCCGAAGGAGCCTACAAAGCATCAGTATGATTTTGATGCGGCAACAGTAATTGGTTTCCTGAGGAAATATGATCTTATCGATCATTTCAAGTTAAATATAGAAGCAAACCATGCTACACTTGCTCAGCATACCTTCCAGCATGAGCTTAACATCAGCAGAATTAACGGAGTATTCTGCAGTGTTGATGCTAACACAGGCGATCCGATGCTTGGCTGGGACACCGACCAATTCCCGACCAATGTTTACGATACAACACTTGCTATGTATGAAATTCTGCTGGCAGGCGGCTTCACAACAGGTGGCCTTAATTTCGACTCCAAGGTACGTCGTGGTTCCTTCGAGGATGTGGATCTCTTCTATGCTTATATTGCAGGTATGGATGCATTTGCCAAGGGCCTGAAGGTAGCTGCAAAGCTGCTTGAGGATGGCGTATTTGAGAAGTTCAAGGAAGAGAGATATGCAAGCTGGAGAACCGGTATCGGTAAGGATATTATCGATGGCAAGGTTGGCTTCAAGGAGCTTGAAGAGTATGCAATGAAGTATGGTACAACTCCTAATAGCTCCGGCAGACAGGAATTGCTTGAAAGCATCCTGAACCAGTATATTCTTGAAACCAAATAAGACGCAGGAGCATGATCCTGAAGTAATAGTGGCAAAGAGGCTGGTACCAAACGTAGCAGCCTCTTAATATAAACATTTAACAAATCAATAATGCCGATGCCTCTAATGGGCTGAAGCGGAATGGAGGTTTATCATGAGAAAGTTTGTTTGTACAGCATGTGGATATATCTATGATGAGGAAGCAGGAGATCCCGATAGCGGAATAGCTCCCGGAACCAAGTGGGAGGATGTTCCCGAGGATTGGGTTTGCCCTGTTTGCGGAGTAGGCAAGAGCGATTTTGAAGAGCAGGTATAATGCGATATTAAAAATCGTATATACAAGCAAAATGCCTTATCAGGTCAGGCTGCCTGGTAAGGCATTATATTTTTAGATAATGAAGCTGCATTTAGATCAGGATTAATTAATTAGATTGACAGAGAGAAAATTAATAATTATGATATAGTATTGTTACAGGTCTATTTTCTTGGAAGGAGTACACTATGCTTAATCAGTTTTCTAGAACCGAGCTGTTATTTGGCAAGGAAGGAATGGAAAAATTAAGGAATGCCAGAGTGGCGGTATTCGGGATAGGCGGTGTAGGTGGCTATACTGTTGAAGCCCTTGCCAGGAGTGGTGTCGGAAGCATTGATATTATAGATGATGACAAGGTTTGTCTGACAAATATAAACCGCCAGATTATAGCCAGCAGAAAAACAGTTGGCAAATATAAGGTGGACGTAATGAAGGAACGGATTCTGGATATCAATCCTGATGCTAAGGTTGTGGCTCATCGATGCTTTTACTGCGCAGATACGGCGGATCAGTTTGATTTTTCGGAATACAGCTATATTGTTGATGCTATAGATACTGTTTCAGCAAAGATTGAGCTGGTAGTCAGGGCGCAGGAGAAAAACGTGCCTATAATCAGCTGCATGGGAGCAGGCAACAAGCTTGATCCTACAATGCTTGAGGTAGCTGATATATACGAGACCTCTGTTTGCCCCCTGGCAAAGGTGATGCGCAAGGAACTGAAACAAAGAGGGATTAAGAGTCTGAAGGTGGTTTATTCTAAGGAGCCGGTCAAAAAGCCCCTTGAGGATATGGCAATCAGCTGCCGCAGCCATTGTATCTGTCCTCCGGGTACGGCAAGAAAATGTACTATCAGAAGGCAGATTCCCGGAAGCAACTCATTTGTTCCGCCTGTAGCCGGTTTGATTATTGCAGGTGAGGTAATTAAGGATATAACAGGTGTCAGATAAGATGCAGGCATCGTGAAATATAATGCATAAATATCAGGCTTGGTATAAGGGACGGATGAAAAGAGGTTAATCGGCATATGATTGGATTGGGTACATTGGTCAATATGGCTGCGATTATTGCAGGCGCAAGTATTGGAATTATTATCAAGGGCAGACTAAAGCAGAGATTTCAGGATACTATAATGAAGGCTCTTGGTCTTGCGGTTATGTTTATCGGTATAAGCGGGGCGCTTCAGGGCATGTTCAGGATTGAGCAGGACGGGCTTCAGACTGAGAATATCATGCTGATGGTTGTATCGCTGGCAATAGGAGCGTTTATCGGAGAGCTGATAGATATTGAGACCCGACTTGACTCGCTGGGAGAACGGATTAAGAAGGCCTTGAAGGTTAAGGGGGACAAGGGTAAGGATTTTGTTGATGGCTTTGTCAACAGCTCATTACTCTTTTGCATAGGAGCAATGGCCATCATAGGCTCCCTTAATGACGGGCTGAAAGGTGATGCAACGACCCTTTATGCCAAGGGCTTTATTGATGGCACGGTGGCCATATTCTTCTCATCTGCTCTGGGGCTGGGTGTCTTTTTCTCGATAATTCCTCTTGGAATATATCAAGGGGGAATAACCCTTTCGGCCAAATATATAGAACCATTCTTAAATGACCGCCTTATAAGCAAGATATCCTTCATTGGCTCAGTGCTGATCTTTGGGATTGGCCTTAACATGATATTTGGAAAGAGAATTAAATGCGGCAATCTTCTTCCGGCTGTTCTTGTTCCGATAGCCTATGAGCTTATTAAAAATCTGTTCCATATATAGCTTTCTTGGCAAAAATAGCGGTAATGCCTGAAACGCAGATATGCATGCAATTTAATAATTGCTCCTGTACCGGGTGCTTCACTGTTAAGACTTTCACTGAAGCGGTTCTGCACAAGCATGATTTTGGATTATTAAAAGAACCGTATCAGTATGGAGGTCTTTTATTTTATAGTCAGAATAGCCCGGATGAGCATTGATAGAATACGGCAGGGCAAATGACGGAAGGAAAAAGGATTAATTATTAAATAATCATGAATATTTATAAATATTCTTATTGACAATACAAGTATAATTGTATACAATAGAACAAATTATATCCTAATAAATGGAGAGTGAAGATAATGGAGCAAAGAAAAGTACATATCAACCCGCATAACAATCTGTTGACGCTGGAGGAACCTATCTATGAGCTTGTAGATGTTGATGAGCCTAATACCTTTCGCAATCTTTTCCCTTATGACGAGATACCAAAGATAGCATTTAACGACCGGATTGTTCCCCACAATATGCCGGATGAAATATTTATTACAGACACTACATTTCGTGATGGTCAGCAATCCAGGGCTCCATATACAACCGAACAGATAGTAACTATTTATGATTATTTGCATAAGCTTGGCGGGCCAAAGGGTATAATCCGGCAAAGTGAATTCTTCCTGTACAGCAAGAAGGACCGGGATGCTGTATATAAATGCATGGAAAGAGGCTATAAGTATCCTGAGGTTACCTCCTGGATCAGAGCCAGTAAAAAGGATTTTGAGCTGGTTAAGGAAATTGGAATGAAGGAAACGGGCATTTTGGTCAGCTGCTCCGATTATCACATTTTCTATAAGATGAAAATGACCCGCAGAGAAGCCATGAACCATTATCTTGGCGTGGTCAGGGAATGTCTTGAAACAGGTATTGCAGCAAGATGTCATCTGGAGGATATTACCCGCTCAGATATCCATGGCTTTGTTATACCCTTCTGCCGTGAGCTGATGAAGCTGAGTGAGGAGTATAAGCTTCCGGTTAAGATCAGGGCCTGTGACACCATGGGTTATGGTGTGAATTTCCCGGGTGCGGTAATACCAAGATCGGTGCAGGGTATCATATATGGTCTGACTACCCATGCAGGTGTTCCCTCCAAGTGGCTGGAGTGGCATGGGCACAATGATTTTTACAAGGCTGTAGTTAATTCAACGACAGCATGGCTGTACGGCGCGGCTGCAGTAAACTGCTCCCTGTTCGGCATAGGTGAAAGAACCGGCAATACGCCGCTTGAGGCAATGGTATTTGAGTATGCCCAGCTGAGGGGTACCCTGGATGGCATGGATACTACGGTTATTACTGAGCTTGCCGAATACTTTGAAAAGGAGATAGGCTACAGGATTCCTTCAAGAACTCCATTTGTGGGCAGGAGCTTTAATGTGACAAGAGCAGGAATCCATGCTGACGGTCTGCTGAAGAATGAAGAAATCTATAATATATTCGATACTGAGAAATTCCTCAACCGTCCTCCTGTTGTTGCGGTATCCAATACGTCAGGACTTGCAGGAATAGCCCACTGGATTAATAGCTATTATAAGCTGAAGGGTGAAAAGGCGGTTAGTAAATCCCATCCGATAGTTGTGAAGGTTAAGGAATGGGTGGATGCTGAATATGATGCAGGACGAGTAACCGTAATCACTGATGAGGAGCTTGTAGATATAATCTCCAAAACAGAAGCCCAGTTGGGTATCAGCCTTGCAAACTAAAGCAAGTTAAAATTGACAAGCCATATTATAGCAAGTACAATGGTCATTGATGGCGTTATCTGGCCGGGAGAATCGTGGCTTGCTTTAAGCAAAAATCAATTACATGGCAAATGCCATGCAGAGCAAAAGAGCAAGGAGGATGTAATTATGATCGATATGCAAGCAATTGAAGCTGCTAAGGAGAAATTCGGAAAACTGCTGGAGCAGCAGCTGCAAAGAGTAGAGCAGATGAAGGCCCAGGGCGATTTTATTGATTATAAGGCTCTGGACAAAATCATTATCGGTGTATGCGGGGGAGACGGAATTGGTCCGGCTATTACCGCACAGGCAAAAAGAGTGTTGGAATACCTGCTGGATAAAGACATTAAAGCAGGCAGGGTGGAGATAAGGACAATAGAGGGACTTACTATTGAAAGAAGGGCGGCAGAGAATGCAGCCATTCCCCCGGCAGTCCTGGAAGAGATTAAAAAATGCCATGTAATTTTAAAGGGTCCCACCACGACACCCAGAAAAGGCGATCCATGGCCAAATGTTGAAAGTGCCAATGTAGCCATGAGAAAGGAACTGGACCTTTTTGCCAATGTCAGACCGGTACGTGTACCTGAGTTGGGTATTGACTGGACCTTCTTCCGTGAGAACACGGAGGGTGCATATGCGCTTGGAAGCAAGGGATTTAATGTAACAGAGGATCTGGGAATAGACTTTACTGTAACGACTACTCAGGGAACCGAGCGTATAATAAGGGCAGCATTTGAATATGCCAAGGCAAATAAAAAGACCAGGGTTACTGCTGTTACAAAGGCTAATATAATCAAGACCACCGACGGCAAATTCCTGGATATATTCAGGGAAATCGCAGCAGAGTATCCGGATATTACGGCTGATGACTGGTATATAGACATAATGACAGCAAAGCTTGTGGATGAAAAGAGAAGAACAGAATTCCAGGTATTTGTTCTTCCTAATCTTTACGGAGATATTATTACAGATGAAGCGGCAGAATTCCAGGGCGGTGTCGGCACAGCCGGCAGTGCAAATATCGGAAAAAGATATGCGATGTTTGAGGCTATTCATGGTTCTGCTCCCCGTATGGTGCAGGAAGGCCGTGAAAAATATGCAGATCCCTGCAGCGTAATCCGCGCAGGTGCAATGCTCCTGTCCCATATTGGCTATACCAGTGAAGCCGACAAGCTCTACAAGGCTCTTGACATTTGTACCGTAACCGAAAGAAAGCTTGTTATTACAGGCAGAGATACGGGAGCAACCGGAGAAGAGTTTACCAATTATCTTATGGAAACAATAGAGAAGCTGTAATGAAATGCATCTGATAACAGGCTGTTGTAACGGAATAAGGAAAAACCTGTGGACGAATGCAATTATGGCTGTCCTTGTGCAACAAGGATAAGGAGGGAATTCCTTGGAAGATTTTGATCTTCACAAAGAAACCACTGATAAATACTCCCTAAGGGGACGTGTTTATAAAAAGCTCAGGGAGGATATTTTATCAGGAGTTTATAAAGAAAATGAAGAACTAAAGGAAACAACTATCGGACAGGAACTGGGGGTAAGCCGGACTCCGGTCAGGGAGGCCTTGCGGCAGCTTGAGCTGGAGGGGCTGGTTACCCTGATTCCCAATAAGGGTGCTTATGTAACAGGAATTACTTCCAAGGATATACATGACATCTATACGATACGTTCATATCTTGAAGGGCTATGTGCAAAATGGGCATGTGAGCATATCACGGATGCCCAGATAGAAGCCTTGGAGGAAATACTGTATCTGTCTGATTTTCATGCAAGACGGAGTCATTATAAGCAGCTGGTTGAGCTTGATAATAAATTCCACGAGTTAATCTATAGCGCCTGCGGCAGCAAGATATTAAATCATGTACTTTCCGACTTTCATCAATATGTTGAACGGGTGCGCAAGATAACGCTCTCCATGCCCAGCAGGGCGCTAAAGTCTAACAAGGAGCATGCGGATATAGTTGAAGCTATTAAAAAGCGTGACGGGCAGCTGGCTGAAGCCCTTGCCCATGAGCATATCATAAATACAATTAAAAATATAGATGAGCAGGGCTTATAGCAGCTTATGCTAGTTTTCAATTTATTCTATATTATTTCAGGGTATACAGGCCTGCAGCGTCATGCCTGATTTTATCAGTATATAAAAACCGCTGACTGTGGTAAACAGCAGCGGTTAAATTTTGCTTGCCAGCTGCTCCCACAGTTCCATAAGCTCAAGCAGTCTCTCATCGATCGATTTTTTCTCATTGTTAAGCTCAATCAACCTCTGGGGATTGGTATAGACCTCTTCCAGGGCTAACAGCTCATCAATCTCTTTATTGCGCTGTTCAAGAGCGTGGATTTCGTCTTCGGTTTTTTTCAGATCATTTTTTATTTTGCGAATTCTCGCCTGTTCTTCCTTTTGCTGCTGCCAGCTTAATTTGCTCTCGCTTACCTTTGCCTGTGAAAAAGAGCCGGCCTGCTCCTTGCGGGCCAGTCCTGCAGGAAAGGCAGACGCTTTACCGAGCTCTGCTCTGGCGCCACCTGTGCTTTTTCCCAGGTAAGCGGCTTCAACAGCTTCCTTTTTTTCCAGGTAGTAATCGTAATTGCCGATGTAGTTAAGCAGCCTGCCGCCTGTCAAATCTAAAATTCTGCCTGCGGTTTTGTTAATGAAATATCTGTCATGAGATACATACAGGATGGTTCCTGTATAGCGGTTTAAGGCATTTTCAAGGATTTCCTTGGAAGCTATGTCAAGATGGTTGGTGGGCTCGTCCAGTATCAGAAAATTTGCTTCCGAAAGCATCAGCTTGGCCAGAGCTACCCGGCCCCGTTCGCCACCGCTGATATCCTTTATTTTTTTAAACACATCATCATCCGTGAACAAAAAGGCAGCCAGGATATTTCGTATTGTTGTATTGTCCAGATGGGGGTGGGTATCCTGCAATTCATCAAACAGGCTTTTTTCCGGATCAAGAGTCTGATGCTCCTGGTCAAAATAGCCGATATGGACCTTGCTGCCCAGCTTTATCCGCCCTTTGTCGGCTTCTATCTGGCCGGTGATTATTTTCAGGATGGTGGATTTGCCTGTTCCGTTATTGCCTATAAGGGCAACCTTTTCGCCCCGCTTTATTTCAAAGCTGACATCGGAGAAAAGCTCCTGCTTTCCGTAGGACTTTGATATGCCCTCAACTGTCAGAACGTCATTGCCGCTGGTAATTCTGGGCTCAAGCTTAAAATGCATTTCCTGATGCTCTGTGGGTTTTTCAACCCTTTCTATTTTCTCCAGCAGCTTTTCGCGGCTTTCAGCCCGTTTTATGGACTTTTCCATGTTAAAGGACCGAAGCTTGGCTATTACCTCTTCATGATGCCTGATCAGCTGCTGCTGGTTAAGGTACTGCTTCAGCTGGGCCTCTCTCAGCATTTCCTTTTTATTGGCGTAGTCGGTATAGTTGCCTATATAGGTCGTGCATTTTGCATTGTCTATTTCTATTACCTTGGAAACCACCTTGTCAAGGAAATAACGGTCATGGGCTACAACTACGACGGCGCCCTGGTAATTTAACAGGAAGTTTTCCAGCCAGGCGATTGAAATGAGATCAAGATGGTTGGTAGGCTCATCCAGCAAAATTATATCCGGCTTTGACAGCAGGAGCTTGCCCAGGGCAATACGGGTTTTCTCGCCTCCTGAGAGGGTATTGATGCTTTTGCCAAAATCTTCCTCAGAAAAGCCAAGACCCTTCAGAATACCAACAACCTCGCTTTGATAAGCATAGCCGTTTTTGGACTCAAACTCATGGGTCAGACGGGCATAGGTCTCAAGCATTTTTTCAAGAACATCTCCCTGGGCGTTTTTCATCTCCTGCTCCAGGGTTCTTATTTGTTCATGCAGCCGGATAACATCCTGTTTAACCGTCAGCATTTCATCATATATGGAATTGTCGGAGGACAGGTTCTGGTGCTGGGCCAGATAACCCATGCTTTTGCCCTTGGCCAGTACAACCTCACCCTCGTCTGCCGAAAGCTCATTTACTATAATTTTAAGAAGGGTTGATTTACCGGCTCCGTTGATACCGACAATCGCAGCCTTTTCCCTTTCATTGATATGAAAGGAGACGGACTTGAGAATTTGGTTAGTTCCGAAAGCTTTGCTTATATTAATACATGATAATATCATAACAATTACCTCTGTCTGTGTATTTAACAGCGTACGTTTCATCTTCTTAATATAATCATTTCTTAAATAATGCTGTTGTTTATTTTATCACATGACGATATACAAGTAAAGAAATGATACGATGGGTCAGACTAACCTGCCCGGCCGAAGCCAACTGCAACATTGACTTATTCTTAACAATTGACTATAATTAACTTGTTTAATGATGAAAAGGAGGAGTGGCATGCAGAAAAAAGAAATTTCCAAAGCAGTAATCAACAGGTTGCCCCGGTATTACAGGTATTTGGGAGATTTGCTGGAGAAGGATGTTGTACGTATTTCCTCAAAAGAGCTTAGTGAACGGATGAAGGTTACTGCTTCACAAATCAGACAGGATTTGAATAATTTCGGTGGCTTTGGGCAACAGGGCTATGGATACAATGTGGAATATTTGCACTCCGAAATTGGTAAAATACTTGGACTGGACAGAAAATATCATATGATCATCATAGGAGCAGGTAATCTGGGACAGGCCCTAGCAAATTATGCCGATTTTGAAAAAAAGGGCTTTTTTGTGAAAGCAATCTTTGATATTAATCCGAATTTAATAGGAAGTCAAATCAGGGGTATAGAGGTTAAATCCATGGATGAGCTTGAGGATTACCTGACAAACAACAAGGTGGATATTGCGGCAATTACCGTTCCTAAGGCCAAGGCCCCGGGCATAGCTTCAGATTTGGCAAAACTGGGAGTCAAGGGCATATGGAACTTTGCGCCGACGGATCTTAATATGCCTAAGGATGTGACTGTAGAAAACGTTCATTTGATTGACAGCCTGATGAAGCTGTCTTATCGCTTATCGGAAAAGGATGAACAGTAGTCTGCCATTGGGCAGTGAAAGGCAAGTGTTGATAAATGGCAAAAAGGAAAATAAAGTCCGAGCTTCAAAATAAGATAAAGAATTTAAAGTTGCCTATTCTGACTCTTGACAACCGATGGCACTTATTGTTTGATGATAAAAAGACAGAGCGCATCATTGAGCTTGAGGAAAAGGTCAATAATCTGCTGAAAAGGCAGGGCAAGCTTATTAATGATGTCAAGGATATGAAAAGCCTGAAGAAAAAGCTTATCAAGGAAATTATGATGAACATGGATCTGAATGCGAAGCTTGATAAGGAGAAGGAAAAAAAGCTTGACAAAAACAAAAAATATATTAATGAATTAAATGACAAAATAAATAAGGCTATGGATGAGCTCGGTGATCTGCCATATTTAATCAGGGATGCGAATGCCGAGCTTGTAACAGAAAGCATTCATGTATTATATGAACGGCTGATTAAGAACATGGATAAGCTTAGCGAGATTAGCGAGCGTATCAATAAGCTCCGGGATGAACTGGAGCAAAAGGTAGAGCTGAAGCATGAACTGGAAGCCAGCAATGCAGGTATTTACTCCTATATGCATGATTTGCTGGGTGTTGATCTTATGGATATCCTGGATAATGAATATAAGTATGCAGCGTTTGACAATTATCAGATAAGTCCATAATTTTACCTTAGACTGTAGGCTGTATAACAATCAGATGCATTGCATGCTACTGGAGGTATGCCATGATTACGGGAATAGGTGTTGACCTTATTGAGGTAAGCCGAGTTGTAAAAGCCTGCGAAAAAGAAAGCTTTCTGACCCGATGCTTTACAGAAAAGGAAATTGATCTAATAAAATCAAATATAAAAATGGCTGCAGACAATTTTGCAGTTAAGGAAGCAGTTGCAAAGATGTTGGGAACAGGATTTTCGGGCTTTGGCCCGATTGATATAGAGGTGTTGCGTGATGATGCCGGCAAGCCTTTCGTCAACCTGTTCGGGAAGGCTGCCCGGCTGGCAAAAGATCAGGGTGTAACCAAAATTCATGTATCCATATCCAACACTAGTGAATTTGCCAATGCTTTTGCTGTAGGAGAGTCGATATGAAATATGCAGTTGATTCCAGGGAAATGAGAATTATTGAGGATTATACGATTAACCGGGCAGGTGTTCCTGCAGTGGATTTAATGGAGCGGGCTGCCTTGGCAGTGGTGGAGGATGTCGTAAATAATATCAATAAGAATGACCGCATATGCGTAGTATGCGGCAGAGGAAATAACGGAGGAGATGGAGCCGCTATAGCCAGGCTCCTTTTTATGCGTGGATATGACGTTACGATTATTCCGATAGGAGATGGAGCTGCTCCGGCCGGTTCCCTTTTTGAGCTGCAGCTTGAGAAGGCCGGTAGTCTGGGGGTTCCGATAGAAAACAGGAACAAGCTAGATGAATATAATATAATAATTGATGCTATATTTGGCATTGGATTGTCAAGACCTGTAACAGGAGTATATGAGCAGATAATCAATGAAATCAATAATAATAAAGGAATGATTTTTTCAGTTGATGTCCCCTCCGGTATATCCGCTGACAACGGAAGGGTCTTAAATGTGGCCGTTAAAGCGCACAGGACAATCACCTTCGGATATATGAAGAAGGGATTGCTTTTATATCCAGGTGCGGAGTATGCAGGCAAGGTCATTGTAGCTGATATCGGTTTAGCGCCGGAGGCCTTGTCTTGGCTTTGTGATCCTTCATTCTATTACGAACCGGAGGATTTGAGCCTGCTGCCGTATAGACCGGCCTACAGCCATAAGGGGACATTTGGCAGGGTGCTGGTTATAGCAGGCAGCAAGGGAATGAGTGGAGCGGCATTTTTATCTGCCAAGGCTGCATACCGAATGGGGGCAGGCCTGGTGAAGGTGCTGACCAGTGAAGCAAACAGGACAATAATACAGAGTCTGCTGCCGGAGGCATTGTTTGCCTCCTATGATGAAGACTATTCAGAAGAGAGCGGCAGAAGCAGGCTGCTGGAGGATTTATATTGGGCTTCTGTAGTAGTAATAGGTCCGGGACTGGGAAAGGAGGAGCCTGCCTTTTGGCTTCTTGACAAAGTCCTTTCCGAAGCTAAAGTTCCTGTGATTATTGATGCCGATGCTATAAATATATTAAGTGAAAGGCTTAATCAGGCAAATCTAATGCCTGAGAAAAGAATGGAAAGGCTTAGCGAATATCTTAAGCCGCAAAGCATAATAACGCCTCATCTTATGGAGCTGGCCAGGCTTACGGGCAAGACGGTTTCTGACATACAGGATAATCTGATTGACACTGCTGTGGCATGTTCTTATAATAATGAAATAATCTATGTCATTAAGGATGCAAAAACAATAGTGACCTATAAGGGCAAGCACTATATTAATACATCCGGCAATAATGGCATGGCAACCGGAGGAAGCGGCGATGTGCTGACAGGCATCATTGCTGCTTTGGTAGCGCAGGGTATGGATAGCTACCAGGCATCCTGTCTGGGCGTGTATATTCATGGCCTGGCAGGCGATTTGGCAGCCCATGAAAAAAGCAGTTATTCAATGATGGCATCAGATATCATTGAATCAATCGGAAGGGTAATTAACAAATATAAACCGATATGAGCAATTAATATAAATATGAAAGGCCAGAGATAAGCTATGGAGGTAAATAAAAAAAAGCAGGAGAAGGAGCCCTATTACAGGGTTCAGGCGAGGGTCAATCTGTCCGCCATAAGGCATAATCTTCGGGAAATCAGAAAAAGCATTGATCATGATACAAAGCTGATGGTTATAATTAAGGCGGATGCATACGGACATGGGGCTGTTCCCCTGGCGAAGGCCATCGATGACAGTGAATTAGTGGATGCTTATGGCGTAGCAATTATCGAAGAGGCTATAGAGTTGAGAAATGCCGGAATAAAAAAGCCTATACTGATACTTGGCTATACTCCCAGTCAGCAGTATGATCTGGTGGTGGCAAATGATGTTTCACAGACTATCTTCCAGTATGAAATGGCAAAGGCCCTGTCTGAGGAAGCAATCCGCCAGGGAAAGACTGCAAAGGTTCATATCAAGCTGGATACAGGAATGAGCCGTATTGGCTATCCTGATAAAAAAGAAAGCATAGAGGAAATAAAACGGATAGTAGAGTTAAAAAATCTTGAGATAGAAGGAATATTTTCACATTTTGCCCGTGCGGATGAAAGGGATAAAAGCTGTACCTACCGGCAGATTGAAAGATTTAACAGCTTTATAGGGCTGCTGGAGAAGGAAAATATATTTATTCCAATTAAGCATATATCCAACACAGCAGGTATACTGGAATTTAAGGACGCAAATTACAACATGGTCCGCTGTGGGATAGCTACATACGGCATTTATCCGTCGGATGAGGTAGACAAGGATAAGGTAAGGCTGATACCTGCTATGGAGCTGAAAACTCATGTTATATATGTTAAGGATGTAGAAGCAGGTGTAGGAATAAGCTATGGAGCAACTTATGTTACGGATAAAAAAAGAAGGATAGCTACAATCCCGGTAGGTTATGCGGACGGCTATTCCAGGAATTTATCCAATATAGGCAAGGTAATAATTCATGGACAATATGCTCCTATAGTGGGAAGAATTTGCATGGACCAGTTTATGGTTGATGTCAGCGATATTCCTGATGTAAAGCAAGGGGATATGGTAACCCTGCTGGGTAGGGATCAGGATGCCTGCATATCGGTAGAGGAACTGGCCGCCTGGTCAAAATCATTTCATTATGAGCTAATATGTACCATAGGAAAAAGAATTCCGCGTGTATATATTGAAAATGATGAGCCATAATATAATAACAGGAGCATTAAAAAAATTATAAAATTTACATTACATAGCCTGCACAAAGGATGAAAATTGGATGCACATACAGGGGCAAAGAATAATAAGTTAATGATGAAGTAAATCTGCAAATTTATTATTTGGCTTTGCACACTTTATGGTATACACACGAAAAAATTGGCAATAATAAGGATAAGCCTGATATTGGAGTGTGAAATAAAGTGGTTATAAAGCGTGGAGATATATTTTATGCTGATTTAAGACCGGTGGTTGGATCAGAGCAGGGAGGCATCAGACCGGTTTTGATTATACAGAATGACACCGGCAATAAACATAGTCCTACTGTAATATGTGCAGCAATTACATCCAAGATGAACAAGGCCAAACTTCCCACCCATGTTGAGCTGGATGCGGAGAAGTATGGTATAGTGAAGGATTCAGTCATTTTGCTGGAACAGGTCAGAACAATTGACAAGTCCAGACTGAAGGAGAAAGTCTGTCATTTGGATCAGGATGTACTAAGGAAAATTGATAAGGCACTCATTATCAGTTTTGCTTTAGATACATATTTCGAGAATAAATTATAGGAAAAAAAAGAGAACCTATTCTTTGAATAGGTTCTTTTGTTATACAGCAGGGGAGCTGCATAACCATAGCGTATAATAGGGTGGGAGTAGAAAGTGTTAATCACTGTCTATGCTTAGAGTCTAATAATAAATTATGTACATACTATGAATTGTTTCTGAAAATAATATGAATTATTTTTTGATATTTATTTAACGTATACCGGAACGGCCTGATGATTTAGTTTAGATTCTATTTTTGCTGTTGTTTTTCATCACTTAGCGTAAAATTTTTGTAGGACAAATAGGAATAAAAAATAAGAGAACACCAACTTTGTGTTAAAATATAGTTACTACAACAATAACAGAAAGGAAGGTGTTCTCTTATGATTAATAGTA
>Ga0134090_1000753_pt1 | contig 24504 bp, 22 predicted proteins | sample 1_4taG_FD_94453 | JGI IMG/M metagenome (GOLD analysis project Ga0134090, IMG submission 94453) | Switchgrass degrading microbial communities from high solid loading bioreactors in New Hampshire, USA - 1_4_20_6_A1 metaG | ecosystem: Engineered > Bioreactor > Semi-continuous > Anaerobic >...
ATTCAATATCCGTTGGGTCACCCCCCTCTTCAGACAGATACAGACGAAGCTTGACAAGGTCAACCGTGTCGTAAGAGAACTCCTGTCAGGTGTCCGCGTCATTCGCGCATTCAACCGCATCGAACACGAAAGAGATAGGTTCAACAATGCAAACCTTGACCTGACCAGGACTTCGCTCTCGGCGTTCCGCCGCATGGCAGCCATGCAGCCCTTCACGATGATGACGATAAATTTCGCGATCCTCGCCATTTTTGTTTTCGGTTCGATCAGGATCGACGGGGGCCATATGAAAACCGGGGATCTCATGGCATTTATTCAATACGCGACACAGATCATGTTCTCCCTCATGATGACATCGATGCTGTTCGGAATGCTCCCCCGCGCTGCCGTTTCGGCCCGAAGGATAACCGAAGTCCTCAGCATGGAGTCGGAGGTCAGGGATCCTGAGCAGCCCAAGCTGCCCGCGAAAGATCTGAAGGGATATGTTCGCTTCGAAAATGTGACTTTCCGCTATCCGGGCGCCGAAGAGCCGGTACTTAACAATATCTCATTTGAAGCACGCCCGGGTGAGACCGTGGCCATAATCGGAAGCACAGGCTCAGGCAAATCCACACTTGTGAACCTGATACCGCGTTTTTATGAGGTAGAAAGCGGTGCCATATATGTTGACGGCATCGATATCCGGGATATGTCCCAGGAAGAACTCCGTTCCAGGATCGGATACATCCCCCAGAAAGCGGTCCTGTTTACGGGTACCATAGCAGACAATATCAGATACGGCAAAGCGGATGCCACCGATGAGGAAGTACGGCAGGCAGCCGACATTGCACAGGCTACGGAATTCATCGACGCTATGCAGGACGGTTTCAACTCATATCTGTCGCAGGAAGCGACCAACATCTCTGGCGGTCAGAAACAGCGGATTTCGATTGCGAGAGCCATTGTAAAAAGGCCTGAAATATACATCTTCGACGATTCTTTTTCTGCGCTTGACTTCAGGACCGACGCGAATTTAAGAGCCGCTTTGAAACCCATAACCAGGAACTCCACCGTTTTCATAGTCGCGCAGCGCGTCAGCACAGTCATGAATGCCGATCGCATCATCGTGCTGGACAACGGCAATATGGTAGGTTTGGGTACTCACAAAGAGCTGCTCAACACCTGTGAAGTCTACCGCGAGATCGTCACTTCTCAGCTCAGTGAGGAGGAATTGGCATGAGTGACAAGAGAAAACAGCAATTCAACGGTATGCGGCCTCCTATCCCGGTCGAATACCAGTCAAAATACAGCCGCGGAAAAGATCCCATACAGGCAATGCATGAGCGCCGCAGGGCGCGGCGTCCCATGGGGCCTCCTCCGGGCGGCGGATTCAGGGGAGGACCCGGCGGTCCGATGGGCATGCCCGCCGAAAAGGCAAAGGATTTTAAGGGTACGCTCAAACGTGTCCTGAAATACCTTAAACCATATTGGTGGGGAATCGCACTGATAGCGGTGCTGTCAATATGCTCCTCCCTCTTTACGGTAATCTCGCCGCGAGTACAGGGTAACGCAATAACGATCATCGAGCAGGGAGTCTCATCGAAAGCAGGAATAAATTATACCGCTTTATACCGCACACTGCTTATAATGGGAAGTATCTATATACTAACCACCCTCTTCTCCTTCCTGCAGCAATTCATAGTCGCTACAATATCACAAAAGCTCGTTTTTAGCTTAAGGCGCGACATTGAAGCAAAGCTTGCCAAACTTCCCCTTAAGTATTACGACTCGCACACACACGGCGAAATACTGAGCCGCATCACAAATGATGTCGATACGGTATCTTCAACACTGCAAATGAGTGTGACCCAGATCGTTTCTTCAGCGATCACCATCGTAGGTGTCCTTTTCATGATGCTGAGGATAAGTCCGCTGCTGACGCTGATCGCACTCCTCATAACGCCGCTGTACCTCCTCGTCGTATATGTCATCGCTCCAAAGTCGCAGCGTTACTTCATAGCCCAGCAAACAGCGCTGGGAGACCTTAACAGCCACGTAGAGGAGATGTTTACCGGACACAAGATCGTCAAGGCCTTTAACCGCGAAAAAGACTCGATAGAAGAGTTTGAGCAGATAAACCAGATGTACTACACATTCTCGCGCAGGGCCAATTTCATATCGGGTATGATCATGCCCATCATGCATTTCCTTGGCAACCTGGGCTATGTCGCGATGTGCATCGTCGGAGGTATATTCGTATCCAGAAGGACCATCAGCCTAGGAGACATGCAGGCGTTCATGCAATATGTACGTCTTTTCAACCAGCCCATCACGCAGACCTCAAACATAGCCAACGTCATTCAGTCCACGATCGCTTCCGCCGAGCGTGTCTTCGATATCCTCAACGCTGAGGAGGAAGTTCCGGAAGCAGCGAATCCCCGGGATATAGCAAATCCCGAAGGAGCTGTCCGTTTTGAAAATATACGTTTCGGATACTCTGAAGACAAAATCCTCATGCAGGACCTGAGCATCGACGTAAAACCCGGACAGACGGTTGCCATAGTCGGACCGACCGGCGCAGGAAAGACGACCCTCGTAAACCTGCTGATGCGCTTCTACGATGTCATGGACGGCCGCATCACTATAGACGGCGTAGATATAAGAGAAATGACAAGGGGCGGCTTAAGGAGCATATTCGGTATGGTGCTTCAGGATACCTGGCTGTTCAACGGCACGATAAGGGATAACATCTCATACGGAAAGACCGACGCGACAGACGAGGAAATAGTACAGGCTGCGGTAGCGGCATGTGCCGACCACTTTATCCGCACGCTCCCCGACGGTTATAATACCGTCATAAACGAAGAAGCTTCGAACATTTCCCAGGGCCAGAAGCAGCTGCTTACCATTGCCCGTGCATTTCTCGCCGATCCGTCCATCCTTATACTGGACGAAGCCACATCGAGCGTTGATACAAGGACCGAGGTCCTGATACAGAATGCACTGGCCAAGCTCAAGAAGGGGCGTACGAGTTTTGTTATCGCTCACAGGCTTTCAACGATCCGAAATGCTGACATTATCCTTGTCATGAACAACGGTTCGATCATTGAGAAAGGTACTCACGAAGAACTGTTGAACAGGAAGGGCTTCTACTATGAACTGTATAACAGCCAATTCATGAACGGAGCCGAAAGCCAGGCAGTATAGCATTCTTCCGCGATACTATTGCATTTTTGGATAAAATAGGCTATATTATATTAGCACTCTTACTATTAGAGTGCTAATATGCATTATTGGTCAAAAATACGTTCAAGGTGGTAGTATGGTCAAAAAGGAATTTCAAACCGAGTCAAAGCGCATATTGGATCTGATGATCAATTCGGTCTATACGCACAGGGAGATCTTTCTCCGCGAACTGATCTCTAATGCAAGTGACGCAATCGATAAGCTTTATTTCCGCTCGCTTACCGATCCCAATATCGGATTGAGCAGAGATGACTTCAGGATACTTATAACCGCAGACAAAAACAATCGAACCCTAACGATTTCGGATAACGGATGCGGTATGAACCGTGAGGAGCTTGAGAAAAACCTCGGTACGATCGCCCGCAGCGGTACACTGGAGTTCAAGACCTCAAACGAGTTAAAGGATGATATAGATATCATCGGGCAATTCGGAGTCGGGTTCTATTCGGCGTTCATGGTAAGCAAAAAAGTTACCGTAATAAGTCTGGCGTATGGCGAAAATCAGGCCTACAAGTGGGAATCGACTGGCGTTGACGGCTACACGGTAGAACCTTGCGAGAAGTCCGAAGTCGGAACCGATGTGATTCTGGAGCTGAAAGACAACACTGATGAGGAAAATTACGACGAGTTCCTCAACGGGTATCGGATCTCCGCTCTCGTAAAGAAATACTCGGACTATATCCGCTATCCGATAAAAATGGAGATGGAGAGGACACGTCCCAAAAAAAACAACGACAAGGAATACGAAACATATTACGAACTTGAGACGCTGAACAGCATGGTCCCTCTCTGGAAGAGGAACAAGTCGGACTTAAAGGAAGAGGATTACAAAGAGTTTTACAAAAACAAGTTCTTCGATTTCTCCGACCCGCTCCTGTATGTCCATACGAATGCCGAAGGGGCAGTTACTTATAACGCACTCCTCTATGTCCCCTCAAATGCACCGTATAACTACTACACGAAAGAATTCCAGCGCGGCCTCCAGCTCTACTCGAGCGGTGTGCTGATCATGGAAAACTGCCCCGAACTCCTCCCCGACTATTTCAGCTTCGTTCGCGGGCTGGTCGACACGCAGGACCTCTCCCTCAACATCTCCCGGGAAATGCTGCAGCATGACAGACAGCTCAAGCTCATTGCAAAGAGCATAGAGAAAAAGATAAAGAGTGAGCTGCAGAAACTGCTGGAAAGCGACAGGGAGAAATACACCTCCTTCTTCAAGCTCTTCGGACTGCCGATCAAGTTCGGGATCTATCAAAGCTTTGGGGCCAATAAGGACTTACTGAAGGACCTGCTGGTATATCACTCATTAAATGAAAACAAGTTCATCACCATACAGGAATATGTCGATTCCATGAAACCGGAACAGCCGCATATCTATTATGTTTGCGGCGAAAACGTCGAGACCGTCTCCAGGCTGCCGCAGCTTGAGCGAATAAGGGAAAAAGGCTTTGACGTCCTGTGCATGACGGATGACGTAGACGAGTTCCTTGTAAAGCTGCTTGGCGATTGGAACGGAAAGAAGTTCGTTTCGGTGACTTCCGGTGACCTTGGGCTTTCTGAAGAGGATGAAAAGAAAGCGACCGACGAAAAGGAGAAGCAGTATAAAGAGCTCCTGGATGAAGTCAGGAAGGCCCTGGAAGACAAAGTGTCATCGGTAAAGCTATCGATGAGGCTCAAATCCCACCCGGCCTGCCTCTCCTCAGAAGGAGAAGTTTCACTCGAGATGGAAAAGGTCCTCAATGCGATGCCAACCGGTATCGACGTAAAGGCCAGGAGGGTCCTCGAGCTCAATGCGGATCATGATGTTTTCAAAAAGCTTGTAGAGCTGAAGGATACCGACCCCGACAAACTTGCGACATATAGCCGGATCCTTTACGGGCAATCGCTTTTGATCGAAGGACTTCATCTTGAAGATCCGGTCGCATTCAGCGAAGACCTTTGCAGGATAATGAGTGCAGGTTAATTGACCCGGGTCAAATATGGATAATACCCGGGCATCCGTCTGTCTCGAAATCAGCCCGGTATTGTGAATGATCCGTGCGTCAGGAATGTTAAATTTGAATCATTTATAAGGTCCTGGTTTTAATCAACCGTTGTTTCATGCAATATAAATGCGGTACATTGCTGATCCATGTCATGCAGTGTACCGCGATCATTATTCGTTATCAAATCGTTATTAAAAAGTCTTCAGTCAGTAAAACCGACTCAGAACTTAGCATTCATCAGTTTATTTGCAGCTTCCCTGGCGGCTGCTACTATATCTTCGTCCGTTTCAGTATCCGCAAGGTGCCTGAGGTGGGTCCTTCCCCTATCCATTCCTATGTTGCCCATGGCCTCGATCGCCGCAAGACGGATCTCCTTGTTGGGATTGCGGAGTGCGACCACAAGGAAATTGAAGCTTTCATCCTTCCTTATCGTTCCGAGAGCGGAGATAGCCGCCTTAGCCATTTCGATGTCCTTGCCCTCGGCTATGCTTATGAGTTTTTCAAACTTTCCTTTTTGTGCTAATTTTTCAATTTTCTCGATCTTCATGACTTTCTTCCTTCTTCCGTTTTTTCGCTATTAACCATTTGGTAAGATTATAACAAAATTATACCTTGCAAGTCAACCTCCCAAAAGGACTTATATGTCAAAAATGCCGAGATTTAATGTTGAATTTTGTATAAATTGATTAATCGGTGGGATATTAACTGGTATTGGCTGTCAAAATTCGACATCCGGTATCAAAAATATACAGGAATAAAAGTTTTTTTCAATCCTGCATATTTAATCACACATTTGAATCGGATATTGTCTGAAGTTTTATCCATACTAATCTGGGAGGCAAAATTCCAAAGCAACTGTTATAAGTATTGGTTCTGCTTGATCGAATTATTAAAAAGTCTTTATTATTGGAAAGTCATCAAATAATCATCAATTTTAAAAAATCACGGAAAAGGTGGTATCATGAAGTCACGAAAAGTTTTCATATATGGCACCAGATTGCTGGTAATATTTTTTGCTGTTTGCATTCTCGGATCCGTGTCGCCTTCTGCCGAAGCGGCTGTTGTCAAGCATACTGTCGTGAAGGGCGAGTCGATGTGGAAAATCGCCGTCAAATATCAGGTGGGGTTAAGTGAAATAATCGCCGCAAATGACCAGATAAAAAACCCCGACCTTATATATCCCGGACAGATCCTGAACATCCCTCTGCCGGACACTACCCTTACAAGCTATGTCAATGAAGTCATACGCCTTACGAATCTAAAGCGCACCCAAAACGGACTCAAGCCACTGACCGCTTACTGGGAGCTTAATAGAGTTGCACAATACAAAGCTCAGGATATGAGAAACAAAAACTACTTCTCGCATACGAGCCCGACATATGGCTCTCCCTTTGATATGATCAAGGCGTTCGGAATCAGCTACCGTTCGGCGGGAGAAAACATAGCCAAAGGTCAGTCTACACCGGCTCAGGTGGTCGAGGCATGGTGGAACTCATCCGGGCACAGGGCCAACATCCTCAACTCTTCCTACACTCATATAGGTGTAGGCTATGTCGCGGACGGTAAATACTGGGTGCAGATGTTTATAGGCAGATGATGCCGCGCCTGCGGTATTTGCATTTCGAATTTTTCACATTGTATCAACAAGACTGGCAGCGAGGTAGTTCCTCCTGCCAGTCTTACGCGTCGTACTTTCCCGGTGAGTTGTGAAATAAAATATAATACTTGATTCACTATTTACATTATAGTATACTATCTTCGCATAATTGCAGGATTTTCCTCAATCTGAAATAAGAGTCTTTATTACTTCACCCGCAATTATAAGCCCGGCAACTGAAGGCACGAACGATACGCTGCCCGGAACCTGTTTTCTGAACCCGGCCACGGCATTGTCTGCCTTTTCATTCAGACCGGATCCGCTCATGCCGGTATCGTTATGAAGCCGCTTGACAGGTACTTCTTTGGAGTACAGTACTTTTAGTGATCTGACTCCCCTTCTGCGCAGTTCGTAGCGCATTACCCTGGCCAGCGGGCATACCGATGTCTTGTATATGTCCGTCACTTCGAACTTCGTAGGATCGAGCTTGTTTCCGGCTCCCATACAGCTTATGATCCTGGTCCCGGCGGCCTTTGCCTTCAAAACGAGGGTTATTTTTGAAGATACGGTATCGATAGCATCCACGATATAGTCATAGTCCTCTAGGCGTATAAGGTCCGAAGTGTCTTCGTTGTAAAACATTTTATACGTCTCGACGACGGCCTCGGGATTTATATCGAGGATCCTTTCCTTCATCACATCGACCTTCGGCCTTCCCAATGTTGATGTCGTCGCGATGATCTGGCGGTTCAGATTCGATATCGAAACAAGGTCCTTGTCAACTATGGCGATCCTGCCGACCCCGCTCCTCGCGAGAGCCTCGGTGCAGAATCCGCCGACACCGCCGACCCCGAATACTGCGACAGACGACTTTCTTAGTTTCTCCAGTGCTTCGCTGCCCAGCAGCAGCTCGGTCCTTGAAAAAGAATGCTCGTCGACGTTCATAGTCTGTCACCACTTCTAACGGAAATGATCAGGTCCTTAAGGCTTTCTTCGAAATTTACGCCAAAACGTACGTCGGTTCCGGCTTCCTTTGTCCTGGCAATGCTGGAAACCGTAAAATCCACGGCGATCCGTGCGGAGCTTTCCAGCGAATGCCCGCTCAGCAGCGATGCGCATAGTGAGCTGCCGAATACGTCACCCGTACCGTGATAATAACCTTCGATCCTCCTGGCCATCGTATATGTGATCGAACCTTTCTCAGCATCGAAGTTTGCCGTTCCTATATTATCATCGTCAAAATATACGCCGGTAAGAACGACCTGCTTTGCCCCAAATCCTGCCAGGCCTTCAACTATTTCATGGATATACTCTTCCGTATATGGTCCTTCCGTGTACGGTTTCTCAAGAAGAAACACCGCTTCAGTCATGTTCGGGATGAGGACATCCGCCTTTTTGGCAAGCCTTTTCATATTTCTGGGGAAATCAGGGGTAAAATTCTTATACAGCACCCCGTAGTCGGCCATGACCGGATCTACAATGATCTTTGTTCCGTCACCGCGCAGCAGATCAAAAACTTCTTCCAAAATCTCAAGCTGCTTGATGGAACCGACATATCCCGAATAAATTGCGTCAAACTCGAGACCGATGGATTTCCAATGCCTGGCGATCGGCATGATGTCATCGGTAAGGTCCCTGAAGGTATAGCCTTCAAAACCGCCGGTATGCGTTGAAAGGACCGCCGTCGGGATCACGCTTACTTCGATCCCGACAGCCGAAATTATCGGAAGGGCTACGGTAAGCGAACACTTCCCAAAACATGAGACATCATGTATTGCCGCGATTCTCTTCTGCCTTTCCATTTCTTACTCCTCGAAATAATGTGTCGAATAAAACGATTGTTGTTAATTATATTACCTTTGATTTCTAAAATCAAGGAAATAATAAACTCAAACAGTCAGCAGGAAATTTTACAGGAGAAATAAAAGTATGACGTTTATTGAGCTTTATAACCGCATATTGAAAGCGGAAGTCGAAGGCAACCTGGATAGAGAACTGGATTCCCTGGGGACGTACTACTACGATCCCCACCACATCGACTGCCTGCTGCACCCGGAAAAATGTACTCCGGTCTGGCGCCTTGGCGATTGCTCCGACTGCAGCGACGAGGACAAAGAGCTTTGCGCGGGCAGGTGCCTTTTCGAAGCGATAACCATTGACGAAAAAGGAAACGCAACTATCGACCCGGACAAATGCGTAGGCTGCGCCGAATGCCTGGAGATGTGCAGGAAGAACAATCTCGCCGAGAGAAAAGATCTCATAGCCGCTCTTGCAGCGATCAAAAACGCGGATGCTCCTGTTTATGCATTGGTCGCTCCGGCATTCATAGGTCAGTTCAGCAAAGACGTCACCCCCGGAAAACTAAGGAGCGCATTTAAAAAGCTGGGTTTTGCGGGTATGGTCGAGGTAGCGCTGTTTGCAGATATACTTACTCTTCGTGAAGCGCTTGAGTTCAACCGGCGCGTCATCCATGAGGAAGATTTCCTCCTTACGAGCTGCTGCTGTCCGATGTGGATAGCCTTGATACGAAGGATATACAAGCAGTATATCACCCATGTCCCCGGTTCGGTTTCCCCCATGATAGCATGCGGCCGCTCGATAAAAAAGCTCGAACCCGGTGCCATAACGATTTTTGTCGGTCCATGCCTTGCAAAAAAGGCTGAGGCCAGGGAACCGGATATCAGGGACGCGGTCGATTATGTCCTGACGTTCGATGAAGTTTCCCAGCTGTTTGAAGTTACCGGTATCGACCCGGCAGAACTGGATGAGGATATGCGTGACCATTCCTCCCTGGGAGGACGCATATATGCGAGGACGGGCGGGGTAAGCGAAGCCGTAAGCGCGGCCGCCGAGCGGCTGTCCTCCGGCAACTCCATGCCGGTCCGGGCGATACAGGCAAACGGCATCCGCGAATGCAAGGCTTTGATGCAGCAGCTGCAGGAAGGAAAGATCCGCCACAATTTTATCGAAGGCATGGGATGCGTCGGCGGTTGCGTAGGAGGTCCCAGGGCTATCATAGATCGTGAACTTGGCCGGTCCAACGTCGATGAGTACGGCAAGCTCGCCCAGTTTGATACGCCGATAGATAATCCGTATGTCATCGAACTGCTGAACAGGCTCGGATTTGAAAAAGTGGAAGACCTCCTGGCTGAAGAATCGATGTTCACCAGAGATTTCTCCTGAGGTTTGAATAATTTTTCATATCGGATTCAGGCTATAGGGAGAAAAATCGAAACAGTTTATCAGAAGGCGCAGTTCGTGTTCATCTGTGTCCTTACGATAATAAATCAATTTAATATTTTGATATAAGGAGTGTTCGGAATGATTGCTAAACTTGACAGAGACGGTTGCATTTCCTGCGGACTCTGCTCGGAAATCTGCCCTGAAGTTTTTCGCATGGCTGACGACGGCATAGCTGAAGTCTGGCAGGAGGAAGTTCCTGAAGAAGTTGAGGATGCCGCTGTCGAGGCCCAGGAAAGCTGCCCGGTATCAGTTATCACTGTAGAATAATCGCTCGCATACTCAAGTCAGATCCTTATCCGTTTACCGGTATATAACTGAAAAGCAGGCAGACAAGCTAAAGGAGAGGTCTATTTCCTCTCCTTTTTGCATCGTCATAACAGTATCCTGTAAATTTATGTTGAAACGATCATGGGCGAATTATCTCAACGGCATTATGAATGTTGGCTATTTCCACCCGGGTATGCTCCCCGCCAAATTCTCCGTCCAATGTCCAGGATAGTGGCTCATCGCTTTCAAAGACGATCCTGTCGGTATGGACGAGAGTGAGATCTCTGTGGTCATAGTGGCCCTTGGCAAGTTCCACGATCATCTCGCTGAACTCGGCCGTACTTTTCGGTCTTCTTATGAGCAGGACCTCGAATTTTCCGTCTGAAAAATCGACCGCTTTCCTGTCCATCTTCAACACGCCGCCTGCCTGCAGTGTGTTCATTACTCCTCCGAACAAAAACTCGTTTTCTTCCGTTATTTCCCTGCACTCGACTCTTACCCGGTAGGGCTTGATCTCGCTCATATTCTTCAGGCCTTCAAAGAAATACGCGAGGTACCCGACTGCGTTTTTTGCCTGCTGGGCAGTGGCATAAGATACCTTTGTAAAAGCGCCGAAGGAAGCAACGTAGGTAAAGTATGACCTGTTGTTGAAAAGCCCGATGTCATGCGGGCATGCCCTGCCGTTTATTGCGATGCCTACAGCCTTTTTTATGTTCCTGGGAAGACCCAAACTTGCGGCCAGATCATTTGCGGTACCTGTAGGGATATATGCTATCGGAATACGCTTCTGCGATTTCATCATGCCGGTTATCGTTTCATTTAGTGTGCCGTCTCCGCCGCAGCACAGTACCATATCATAATACCGGTCTAAACTTGCGGCGTATTCAGTAGCGTCCCCCCTCTTTGTGGTGGAAAGCACAGTAGTTTCATAACCGTTCTCGGTCAGAAGGTGGACGATATCGAATAAACCTGCGCGCGATTTCATTCTTCCTGCATAAGGATTTATTATCAGGAGTGCCTTTTTTCTTTGTGTTATTTCCATCCCGTACGATTCCCCATTTGATAAAATGATAGGATATACACAACCTGAGTACGATCTGGTATATATCATACGCCAATTATACGGAGTAATCAAGTGGCAGTTGGAATATTCTGCATGCCCGGATCCGCCTTTATTATAATGATTGACTCTCTGCTGGCAAATTTAACAATACCCGATGGAACTTTTTTCAGAAATCGGTGTCAATATGGGTGAAACTCAATTGACGTCAGTTTGAGGCAAATACCAATAGGAGTTGATTTGTATGAAAAGGATCGTGATCGCATTTCTGTTGATGTTTGCGATTTCGGTGAATTTCACGGGTGCTTCGGCACTCTACAGCGAAGATCTTAACGGCCACTGGGCAGCAGATGTCATTACGGTAAGCGAGTTTGCACAAGTACTGTATGAAGACGAAGATTTTCATTCAAACAAGGCAATCACGCGCATCGAGTTTGCCCGTCTGATCCACGAGGCATTGGACATCAATATAAACTACTTCAGGGCTCCCGATATACAGGAGATCTTCAGCGATGTTTCAAACGATGAAGCAGGCGCAATGGAACTTTATGACCTCGTTACCACCGGCATCGTTAAAGACAAGGAACTTTTCAGACCACATGATATCCTTCGCAGGGATGAAATGATCCACTATGTGATGAATGCGGTCAGGTACGCGACGGACGGCAATTATTTCGTCATCCTTATGATGCCCGAACCCTTTGACGATGAGGACCTGATGATCAAGGAATATAAGAATGATGTGACCGAAGCAGTTTTGCTCGGCATCATCAAGGGGCGGGGCAATAACATGCTTTATCCGGCGCACGCCACAACAAGAGCAGAAGCAGTGGTCGCGATCAGCAGGATGCTGGACGCTGTCAGAAGATTCGCCGCAGTTGACGTATCGGCGGAAGCTATCCTGGGCAAAGACAGCATCGAAATGAAGCTGACCATCGTTAACAACACCAAAAAGCCAGTCACTATCAACCACTCTTCCGGTCAGCAATTCGACTTCCAGCTGCTTGACGATGAGTTCAATGTCCTGTACACCTGGTCCGCTGACAAGTTGTTCTCCATGATGCTTTCCGAAACCGTGATAGATGTCGGAGACTCCGTGGAATTCAGCGCGACTCTTGACGGAGATCAATATGCATCGATCAAGGACAGGATCTATCTGCTGAAAGGTTTCATCAAAGGAACCTCAGAATCATTTGAAATAAGGGAATTTGGGTACGAATATTTCATAGTCAGGTAGACTTAGTGTAAAGATAATGGGAGACAGGCTCATGCCGTCTCCCTGTCTCATTTTATGGAAATAATGTTGACAAACAAGACTTTTTTAGGTACGATCAATTAACTGATAAAGACACTAGAGAAGCTAAAGAATCAACGGTCGGATTGGATTGGAAGCCAATGCGACCGCATGGATCGAAATCAATATCAGTCAATATGAAGCGAGGTAGTATGCAATGGAAAAAGCGATCCTTAAAGTCGAAGGAATGTCCTGCTCCCACTGCGAAAAGGCAGTCAAGAATGCTGCCGGATCCATTGACGGAGTAAAATCTGTCGAAGTCGATCTGTCAGCAAAAACTGTCACTGTTGAGTATGATCCGAACGCAGCAAGCCTGGATGCCATTTGTGACGCAATCGAAGACCAGGGGTACGATGTTGAACGTCCGTGATCATTCAAACAGTCATGCTGTCATGTGACAGCTTTCACCCGTTACACAAATTCAACTGACTGAGGATGTTTCTCTGCAATTATCGAAAGGGCATCAGCGTCACCGCATACGACAAGATTTTGAACGATCTGCAGTATCGACGCCGGCACCATAGGTGTTACCGGTCCAAAAAGGGATTCGTATATGATCTCCGCTTTTTGCTTGCCGCTGACCACCATGATGACCTGTTTTGCCTGGACGATAGGCCTGATACCCATCGTGTAGGCCTGCCTGGGAACATCCTCTTCCCTTTCGAAAAATCTTGAATTGGCTTTTATTGTACTAAGGGTCAAATCGACTTTGCCGGTATCCATCCTGAAATATTTGTCTGGCTCATTGAATCCTATATGTCCGTTGTTCCCAATTCCCAGCAGTTGAAGGTCGATACCTCCAAGCGATTCGATAAGCCGGTCGTAAGCAGCGCATACAGCATCGGCATCATCATTCAGACCATCCGGAATATGTGTATTCTCTGGTTTTATGTCGATGTGACGGAAAAGTTTTTCGTTCATAAAATAAGCATAACTCTGCGGGTGATCCGCGGATAAGCCGCAGTATTCATCCAGGTTCACAGTTATGCAATCCTTGAATGACAGATACCCTTTTTTATGCCAGTCGATGAGATTATCATAAACGCCGACAGGTGTCGATCCTGTTGCAAGGCCCAAAACCGAATCAGGCTTTGTGTAAACCTGGGCAGCTATGAAACCGGCTGCCTTTTTGCTCATGATCTCATAATTTTCAGCCAGGATTATTCTCATTATGACTGATGCCTCCATACCGTGTTTGCGGGAATAATACGAGTTTCCCCGTCAATTGACAGTTGCCATATAAATGTATCATCAGTCATTAGATTTTTCAATAACATTAGACTTTTTTCGTATTTAATTTACAAAAAAATGTTTATCTGCCAGCTACCGACAGATAAACGACATTTACTTATCCTCACTTTTTCTGAGATTGTTGTGACTGCTCCGCATTTATTTCAAGTTTATATAGGACCCGCCTCCCGGTCATATCCATGTCCGTAAAGAGCAGGAACTTGCCATCCGGTGAAGCCACGGCATTTTCAACAGGCTTGGCATTGGGTTTTTCGGTCTCGAATTCCATGATCTTGCTTTCCGATGAGATGCCCTTCACCTCAAAGCGGCCGGTCCATTTGTTTTCTTCCGTCACTTCCTTATTCGTCATGTAATATGACACCCACTTGCCGTTCTTGTCAAACGCAAAGCCCTCTTTATCCAAAAGTGACTCGGTGATAAACTTCTTCTGACCGGTATTGGCGTCGATTATCCCGATCCCCTTGCCGCTGTCATTTCTGAAGAGGTAATCTCCGTTGACCAAAGGATATAGTGTAGCATCCTGTGCTTCCATATATGTTTTGCTCACGGTCCCGTCACGTGTAACAACACCGCAGTACAGGACTCCCTTTAATCCTACCACCTTATATCCGATCCTGTTTGCATCAAACCATTTCGGGAAGCGCGGCAACTCCATATCAAAAACTTTGCCTTCCCGTTTAGCGGCTACGATCCTTGTGGGATTCTGGAAGTCAAGATCCGACACGAACAAGCCTTCATCGGTGACATAGGCGATCGACTTGCCGTCCGGTGAAATATCCAGGCTGTTGTCCACGTTTGCCGGCCGCATTATTGCTTTCTTTACGGTATAGCTGGAACCGTCAAGGATCGCATATTCAGTGTTTTCTTTTGTCATCACGAAAAGGTCATCGTTGTCCAGTTTTTTCAGGACAGTCGTATTGTCAGGCAGTTTTACGACTTGCCTGGTCTCAAGGTCATAGATGAATGACCTGTGCTCCCCTATATCCTTCGGACAGGTGATCGATATCTTTCCCGGATCCAGGAATACCACATGGTTTATATCCAACTGAGCCGCTTCGATCGGCTCGATCATTACTTTCTTTGCATCGGAGATGTATTCGTGATTTTCGCTCTCCCCTTCGTCTTTGCTGCCTCCTTCCTTTCCTCCTTCGCCTTTGCTGCCTCCCTTGCTGTCAGACTTTTGGGATGATTGCTGCTTTTGCGATGAATCGCTTCCGCTTTCCTCTGAGCCCGACTTCTGAGAAGAACAGGAAACCAGTAAAATCATTGCCAACAGCAATGATATTGCGATCATGCTCAAGCTTGCCAATGAAAAACCGGTGGTGCTCTTTTTATGTTTTATCATATAACACCTCGCAGATCATTAATCTTACTGTAAAATCCGGTCGTCTATACTGTCATGTTCATAGCATTACCACTAGTATGCCGAATATGCCGCCAAACAAACAGTATTATTCGCATACTGTCGAACTGTCGATATGATAAATCAGAAAAATCGAACAATTTAAGTCAGCAAATGTGCTATAATATACTGAGATAACATCTTGTCTGATCAATAGCAAATACCGTGCATATTCCATCATACCTATTAAAATCAGCAAAAAGAAAAGAGGAATCAATATGGAACCGATACAATATAAAGTTTTGCAATTTGACGGAGATTATGCAATCCTGATAACCGCCGACGGCACAAAAACCAAGGTAGCACGTGCTTTGCTTCCGCTGGAAATCGAAGAAGGAAATTTTCTCATATATGAAAACGCTGAATACAGGATCATCTGACTGCACTTCAACCGATCCGCGGATATACGATTCTTCTTCCTGTTAATGGAAGTTGATAGGATCGTATGTTTTTTGTAAAATTAAGTAAACTCAAAAGATCATAGTACAAACGCAAAAGGATCATACTCCATATTTCCTGTTTGAAAAAAGGGCCTGTTCCGTTTAATCGGTGTATCTGTCAATGTAAGAAAAATGGTCCCATACTTACGCAAGGGAGCAAATTTAAAGGGAAGTGAAAGATATAATGAAACAGTTGTTATATTTCAAGTTGGCGCAATGTCCATACTGCAGGCAGGCCGACCGCTGGCTCGAAGAACTGATGGAGGAGAATCCTGAATACAGGAACATACCGATAAGGACCGTCTTTGAAGACGTGGAGAAGGATCTTGCAGACAGCTACGACTATTACCTGGTTCCTACCTTCTTCTGCGGTGATGAGAAGCTGCATGAAGGGATCGCGACAAAAGAAATCATAAGGAATGTGTTAAACTTCTGCATCGAGTAAGTGTCAGATATACATCGCCTTTCGCCATTGGTTCAAGGAATATATTTCACAAAAAGACTCAAACTAATTGGCGGAGGTGTATTTTTTTATGAATGCTACAATGAATCTCACCTGGACTCAAAAAGAAAAGAGTTATCTTGAAGACCTGAAAACACATGAGCAGTTATGCATCGAAAAATACTCGCTCTACGCAAACCAGGCCCAATGTGAGCAGTTGAAGCAAATCTGCAAGGCAAACGAAATGTCCGAGCGCAGCCACCTTGATTCCATCAACCAGTTGCTCAGCGGCAAACTGCCAAACATCAATCAGCAAGGCAACAATCAGCAAAAGTACCAGCAATTCATGAGCACTACGCAAGTACAGGGAACGCTGTCTGACAAAGATATATGCACAGACATTCTCATGATGGAGAAACAAGTTTCCAGCACATACAACACGGCAGTTTTTGAGTTCCGTGATACCAATGTCCGCGATGTCCTGAACCATATACAGAAAGAGGAGCAAAAGCACGGCGAGGCAATCTTCCAGTATATGCAAAGCAAAGGGCTCTACAACGTACAGCAGTAGATCAAATAACCGGCGTCATGATCCTGGTCAGTCAGGCGCCGGTTTTTATTTATATCAATGTAACGAGAAAATCATAAACATGACACAGTATAAATCATGCCTGGATAATGGCGATGTTCAGCTTTGTTGACTTTGAGTATTGGCAGTGATAATATCAAAGTTGAACTTGCAATCGTATTTGGAGAAAGCGATCGTAATACCTGTGAGTATGCTCCATTGTCATACCCGGGTTCAGGCAATCGACAAATAGCCATCTTTAATATGTTTTCATCACGGAGGAAAAATGCTGATATCAGGTCTTCAAAAGCTCACGCTGCTTGATTATCCGGAAAAATTGGCCGCAACCATATTCACACCCGGATGTAATTTTCGCTGTCCGTTCTGCCACAATGCTTCCCTTGTGCTCCAACCGGGCAATGCTCCGATGATTTCTGAGGAAGAAGTGCTCATGTTCCTTGATTCTAGAAAAGGACGGCTGGACGGAGTATGCATAACGGGCGGAGAGCCGCTCATGCAAAAAGATGTAGGCGGCTTTATAAAAAAAGTTAAGGAAATGGGCTACCTGGTCAAACTGGACACGAACGGAAGCTTCTTTGACCGTCTTAAAGCTCTGGTTGACGATAAGCTCGTTGATTATATAGCAATGGATATCAAAAACTCACCCGGTAAGTATGTGCTTACTTCCGCTGCTACTCCGGACATGATGGAACAGGTAAATAAAAGCGTATCTTTCCTGCTTGAAGGAAGAGTGGACTATGAGTTCAGGACGACCGTAGTAAGCGAGTTTCATGAAGAAGATGACTTTCGGGAAATAGGCAGATGGATAGAAGGTGCAAAATCCTATGTCCTTCAGAATTATGAGGATTCCGAAGACGTTATACAGAGCGGATTTAGCAGCGCGGGCAGGGACAGGCTCCTGAAGTTTGCCGATATCGTACGGCCGTACGTTTGCAGCGTCCATATAAGGGGCATATAGTTCATCCGTCAGTTTATAACTGTCGATGTTGCACATACTGGCTTGCATCGATTTATACATATTGTATATATTGTGTTTTGTGAAAATAACACACCCAATATATTGTGTTTTTCGCTTGACAAGAAAAGTGCTCCATATTATAATTAGCTCACTGGCATTAAAGTCATTTTATGTCACTATATGTCAGGGGGCTTTATTATTACTCAGTAAATTCCGGAATTATTGGGTCCTTATCATCAAACTGGCAGTATGGTGCTATTAAAGGAGTGGATCGATCAATGTATCAGGTAATAAAAAGGGACGGAAAGATAGCGGAGTTCAGCATCACAAAAATAGCAAATGCCATCAAGAAAGCATTCGATGCACAGGGGAAAAATTATCACCAGGATATCATCGACTTCCTGGCACTCAAAGTGACTGCCGATTATCAGGACAAGATCGAAAACGGCTATATCACTGTCGAAGCCATCCAGGACAGTGTGGAGCGAGTATTGGTACAAGCCGGATATGCCGATGTTGCCAAGGCATATATCCTTTACCGCAAGCAGAGAGAAAAAGTACGCAACGCAAAATCCACTTTGCTGGACTACAAAGAACTGGTCAACAGTTATGTAAATATAGAAGACTGGCGCGTAAAAGAAAACTCGACTGTCACTTATTCAGTCGGCGGACTGATACTCAGCAACTCGGGTGCAATTACTGCCAACTATTGGCTCTCTGAAGTATATGATGAGGAAGTAGCAAACGCTCACAGAAACGCCGACATACACATACATGACCTTTCCATGCTTACAGGATATTGCGCCGGCTGGTCGCTGAAGCAGCTGATTCAGGAAGGGCTCGGCGGTGTAGAGGGCAAGATCACTTCCTCCCCTGCCAGCCATCTCTCGACCCTGTGCAACCAGATGGTCAACTTCCTGGGCATCATGCAGAACGAATGGGCGGGAGCTCAAGCTTTTTCGTCATTCGATACTTACCTTGCACCCTTCGTCAAGGTCGACAATCTTGACTACAAGGAAGTCAAGCAGTGCATACAGTCCTTTATATATGGCGTCAATACTCCCAGCCGCTGGGGCACCCAGGCTCCATTCACGAACATAACACTTGACTGGACCGTGCCGGACGACCTTGCCGATCTCCCTGCTATCGTCGGCGGCAAGGAAATGGATTTCAAATATAAAGACTGCAAAAAAGAGATGGATATGATAAACAAGGCGTTCATCGAGATAATGATCGAGGGCGACGCCAACGGACGCGGGTTCCAGTACCCCATCCCGACATACTCCATCACAAGGGACTTTGACTGGAGCGACACGGAGAACAATCGCCTGCTCTTCGAGATGACCGCCAAATATGGTACACCATATTTTTCAAACTATATCAACAGCGATATGAAGCCGAGTGACATTCGAAGCATGTGCTGCAGGCTGCGCCTCGACCTTCGTGAGCTCCGCAAGAAAGGCGGCGGATTCTTCGGAAGCGGAGAGAGCACCGGCTCTATCGGCGTCGTTACCATCAACATGCCCCGTATCGCTTATCTGGCCAAGGACGAAGAGGATTTCTATAACCGCCTGGACAAGCTGATGGATATAGCTGCCCGCTCTCTTGACACAAAGCGCACAGTCATTACCAAGCTGATGAATGCGGGCCTGTACCCGTACACCAAGAGGTACCTGGGCACATTTGAAAACCACTTTTCAACGATCGGCCTTATCGGCATGAACGAGGTCGGGCTGAACGCAAAGTGGCTTGGCAAGAACATGCTTGACGAGAGGACACGCAAGTTCACGATCGAAGTGCTCAACCATATGAGGGACCGCCTCGTAATATATCAGGAGAAATATGGCGCGCTGTTCAACCTTGAGGCAACTCCCGCCGAGTCTACGACTTACAGATTGGCAAAGCACGACGTTGAGCGCTATCCCGATATCATTACCGCAGCAAAACCAGGCGACACTCCCTACTACACCAACAGTTCTCACCTTCCTGTCGGCGCAACGGACGACCTGTTCGAGGCACTGGAACTGCAGGATGACCTCCAGGTGCTCTACACCTCCGGTACAGTGTTCCACGCCTTCCTCGGCGAAAAGCTGCCGGATTGGAAAGCAGCCGCAGCACTCGTGCGCAAGATCGCGGAGAACTACAAACTACCCTACTACACACTGTCGCCTACTTACTCGGTTTGCAGCACACACGGCTATATAGTCGGCGAGCACCTCACCTGCCCCGAATGCGGTAAGGAGACGGAGGTTTACAGCCGGATCACGGGTTACTATCGCCCGGTCAAGAACTGGAACGCAGGAAAAGCACAGGAGTTCAAAGACAGGAAAGAATACGACCCTGATAAGATAATCAACATATCAGAGGCTCGCAACGTTTCCGGCAATGCTGTGAAGACAGGCGATGCACGGCAGCAGGAAGTGAACACTCAAACGGTCGCTTCCGGCAGTGAGCTCTTGCTGTTCACAACGAAAACCTGTCCCAACTGCCCTTCGGCGAAAAAAGCCCTTGATGAGGCCGGTGTAGAATACAGCGTTATGGACGCAGCGGAGCATCAGGACCTTGTAGAAAAGTTTGGGATCATGCAGGCACCAACCCTTGTGTGTGTCACAGATAACGGCGCCGTAAAGTATGCAGGGCTCCAGAACATAATGCAGTTCCTGAAAGCAGCGAAATAGGATAAATTGAATAATGGCAAGCGGTACCCTGGGTTCCTTTCCGGGTACCGCTTGAATTTATCGCAGCGATTGCAGACATCCTTGCGCTTTATATGGCATAATTTTGGACCAATCAAAATGTGTATTTATGCTATTCACAAAAACTATAATACTACCCAATATCATATTACCACTGCTCTTGAACTAATTTCTTGACACCATGATTCAAGTTCATTCTCAGCATTTATACATTCTATTGTTGTTATATCCTTGAGCATAATCTTTATCCCACTTTCATTGATAGACTGAAAGTGACTGAAAGTTAAGACATTTAAATAGAATCCTCTGTCATATTTTATTTATAATTTTACTTATTATACTAATTATTTCTTCATTTTTCATCAAAAACAGAAGAGTTGCTTAGGATTGAAAAGCAAAACTTACTTGATTATTTTATTTTTAATAACATAATTTTACAATTATCTACATTTGCTGTTTATTATTATATGATAAAGATCAACGTTAAAAGGAGTTAGATAAATGAATAATCAAAACTCAGCTTATATAACGGAATATTCCGATGTTGAAATTGAAGTACTAAAAATTTTGTTCGATGAATGGAAGTATCGTCAACAGACTTTATGGTCATTAATGACAAAATCCATATCGTTTGCATTTGCTTTAATTTTCTTGCCATTATTATCAGATAGTATGGGTGTTAATATTGCATCATTACGAATACCACTTTTTATTCTACCAGTTGCTGGGATATCGCTTTCTGTAATTATTGCCTTTTTTGCTATTAACGAAATGTTAAGAATACATAGGATAAAAATGTCTATCAAAGCAAATATTAAATTTATATCAAGTAAATTTGATGAAGCTTTAAAAGGGAATAAATTCAATAACTTTATACCTATAGCAGTATTCATTGTGCAAATTACTCTTGCAATAATTATTATAATACGCATCGCATAAGCTATCTGTTTAAGTTGATCCAAACATTTAGTATAAATAAAAGAAGGTGTTAAATGTGCACCTTCTTTTATAATTCACAAAAAATGATATATCAAATTAAGTTTGCGCTCTACCTTACTCTGTGTAGCTGCTGGATGTGTCTATTCTGATCGTGTTGGCTGTTCCGTCCCAGGTTACGCCAAAGTCGAAAGCTTTGCCGAGGTCGCGGAGCTTAAAGTAATTGTTGCCGTTGATGTTGTAGGCAGTCAGATCGACCTTGACACCTTCAATGTAAACTGTTGCTCTTGTCAGATATGCAGTGGTGTTGCTCTTGTTGCCTGTGACCATCTCGCCGCCAACCGCAGTATATGAAAGTCCCGATTTGAGGTTTATCGCCTGAAGGGCTGCATCCCATTCTACTTCGAACTGCTTTTCTGTGCCGTTCAAAACGTAAGCCAGGTCGCGAAGCTTAAAGTAATTGTTTCCGTTTATGTTATATGCGTCAAAAGCCACAGATTCCCCGTTAACAAGTACTTTTGAAGCAGTGGGCTTGGCAGTGTATGGGATGGATGTCTTAGCAATAACACCGAACTTATCGTCTTTCATGACGAGCGCAACTCCGTCGGAGAAGTCGGATGCCGCTTGGTAAACGGGATCGATCACCATGTTTCCGCCTGCATCCATGAATCCCCATTTACCGGCTTTCTCGACTCTTACGAGCCCTTCGCTGAAGTTCCACATGTCATCATATTCAAACGGAATAACAGTTTTCCCTGTCAGATCCAGTGCGCCCCATTTTCCGTCTATTGCATTGGTGACGTAGCCTTCACGGTAATTGATGCAATAATCGAACTTGAAATCAACTACGACCTTACCGGTGTAGTCGACATATCCCCATTTCCCTTCGTCGTTACATACGCAGATGAGGCCATTGCTTCCGGATACGCTTATATCACTGTAAATAATGGGAACAACTTCACGTCCGTTTCTGTCGATCGCTCCCCATTTATCACCTTTGTTGACAGCTGCAACTCCATCATGGAAGTCCAATGCGTAATCATATATAGGTGCAACGACTTCTTTGCCTTTTGTGTCGATAAAACCATACTTGGCACCGTAATATGCACGCTCCAGATAATACAGACCACCCAATGCCCATTCACCGTCGACTGCAACAGCCAGCAAGCCTTCGGAATAGCCGTTCAGACTTGCATAGTCATACTTAAACTCAAAAGCGGATTTGCCTGTTTTGTCAATGACATGGAACTCAGGAGAATCCATGCTTCCGGTTGTTACGACCGCAAGACCTTCTTTAAAACTGAACTCTTCACACATTCCGCCGCTATATGTAAGTGGGATGACGACCTTCCCTGTCGTGTCTACAAATCCCACCTTGCTGCCATTGGAAACTGCAGCAAGACCTTCACTGAAATCCCATACTTTGTCATAAAAAATCGGGACGACGACTTTGCCGGTCTTATCGATAAATCCCCAGTTTCCGGTAACATAGCCTGCTTCTTCATCCCAGAAGCCGCCTGTTGAAACAGCGGCATATCCCTCGCTAAAATCTTCAGCATAATCATACTTGTAGTCGATTACAAGCTTTCCGGTTTTATCTATGAAGCCATACTTGCCATCTTTAACTACTGCTGCCATCCCTTCCGAAAAAGCATAAGCCCTGTCATATGTCGTCAGGTTCTGGATCGTCGGTTGTGCCGCCACTGCAGAAACTACGCATATAGAAAGTACCAATGATAAAGCTAACAGAACACTAAAAAAACGTCTCTTCACTTTTACACATCCTTATCAGAATTAAGCTGAGTTTCAATTTAGATCATTTTCAGATGTCTTTGGCGCAAAATAAAACACCCACCGATTTGTAACCAAAGGGTGTATAGTTGCAATGCAACTGGCTGGCATGGCATGATGCTTTAGCCCCTTTAGCTTTGCGCCGCCACCTTTCGATGGGTTTGCCTTTGATCGTTCCATTACGGATATTGAGTTTTGATTACCTCCTTATCTCTCCTTTTTGTATCTCCTCCTTTACAAATAAGTTGAGCAAGCGCGTTAAATATTACCAGATTCAAGCAGAAAAGCCAATGTCAATATCTGGAAGAAGATCCTTATCTCTCTGTAACGATTCATACCAAACAGAGATTATGAATTCTGACATGAAAAAAGCATCAAATACTTTGATTTGATGCTTTTTGCTATTCAACTTTTCCACCAGACCGCCGCTCAACATCATTACGCTGTGATTGTCCAAACCAACGTCCCGTCAACCAGGCTTATTCTTTATGAGGCTTATACTTTTTGATGATCATAATATCGACAATGACGCAGATAACAACGTAGACTAGCCAGAGCAACCCGTAGATGGCAAATGGATTCCCAAATAGAAAAGAAGGCACAAGTACACCTATATAGCGACGACCTAAGAGGAAGAGGCGCACCGTCACATTTATGATCATGGAAAAGGGTATGAACGGCAGTGTCCAGACATTCATGACCCAGAATTGCTTCTTCGCCTTCGCCTTAGTTTCACTGTCGCCGACGCTCTGCCCGATAGCGAAGATCACGCACCCGACAGTCATCAGGATCAGTCCCACCGCAGCGGCCAGGGGCCTGCGCTGCTCATACCATATCCATATGGCCGCGATGACCCCAATGATATTCAGAGCCGTGCCAATGATGGAAAAGATCACGGCATCCGGTTTCCGTCTTGTTTCTTGTGGTTGGGGCTCTACACCTTTGAGGAGATAGTCTGTGGTCACTCCAAAAAAGTCGCTGATGAGAATGATTTTATCAATATCCGGCGTGCTCTGCTCACTTTCCCATTTTGATACGGCCTGTCGTGAGACCCCGATCTGGTCCGCAAACTCCTCCTGGGAAATACCCCTCGCCTTTCTCAAGTTTCGAATTCTGTCCGCTATACTCACAAATGACACTCCTTTCCGTGTCATGGTACCAAAAATCGCGGTTGCGGTGCCACCAATCGTGACTGGATTACTGTCAACCGCCGGTTGCGGCATCGAAAACACTCCATCAGCCGGTTTTTGCCTGGCTCATGGAGTATTATTTGGTCCAAGCAAAAGCATTCGAACCTGCCGTCAGATAGTCCAAAACACCCTCGTTAC
>Ga0134090_1000768_pt1 | contig 24281 bp, 22 predicted proteins | sample 1_4taG_FD_94453 | JGI IMG/M metagenome (GOLD analysis project Ga0134090, IMG submission 94453) | Switchgrass degrading microbial communities from high solid loading bioreactors in New Hampshire, USA - 1_4_20_6_A1 metaG | ecosystem: Engineered > Bioreactor > Semi-continuous > Anaerobic >...
ATCTAGACAAGCTTTTATTTTTACTTCTTTACTAAATTTTGCTTTGCTTCCCATAAAAAATACCTCCAAGTAGATAATCTAATTTTAATTAATTAGTTTGTCTACTTTGGAAGTATCATATCAAACCCCCCCAACTATTTATAAAGAACCTTTAGAAATAAGTATCAATGCTACTCCTTTACTTAGTAAGTTGCTATTGGTCCATTAGGTCCATTTATTATTTCTATTTTTGTTTCAAAAATATCTGTTAGTATTTTTGAATCCATAATTTCTTCAACTGTTCCAAAAGCTGCGATTTTCCCATCCTTCATCGCACAAATCCTATCAGAATATTTTGCTGCAAAATTTATATCATGCAAAACAGTCAAAATTGTTCTCCCAAACTTATCAGCGGCGTACCTTAAATGTTCCATCATCTGAACAGAACGTGCCACATCAAGATTGTTCAAAGGTTCATCCAATAATACATATTCTGTTTCTTGACACAATACCATGGCAACATAAGCTCTTTGCCTTTGACCTCCAGAAAGCTCATCTAGATATCTATTTTCTAAGTCAGTCAGGCCTAAAAAGTCAATATATTTAGAAATTATATCCTCATCCTTATCTGTTAGCCTTCCCTTAGAATATGGAAAACGCCCAAAACCAACTAATTGTCTAACCGTAAGCCTTGTAACAAAATGATTTTCTTGTCGTAAGATAGTCAATATTTTCGCCAAATCTTCTGACTTAGAATCAGTAACATCCATATTTGCCACCTTAATCTGACCTTCATCCATATTCAACAATCTTCCAATCATCAAAAGAGTCGTTGATTTCCCAGCACCATTTGGACCAATTAAAGAAGTAATCCCAGCTTTTGGTATCGTAATACTCAAAGGCCCTATCGCTACCTCATCAGTATAAACCTTTTTTACAGTATCTATATTTATCATAAAGTCCCCTTCCTCAACAATACTATTAATAATGTAATACCACCAAACATTTCGATAATTATTGAAACTACACCCTGTGCATTGAAAACATGATACATAAAGAAATATGAAGTAGTTATTATCAAGAATCCTATGGCAAGGGACATTGGAAAAATATATCTATGGTCATATGTTGACGCTACTTGATAAGTCAAAGTCGCAACTAAGAACCCATAAAAAGTAAGGGGTCCAACTAAGGCTGTTGAAATTGACATTAGTATAGATACTAGTACTAGTCCTAATATTACACCTATTTGATGCTTAACACCCAAGGCTGTAGAAACATGTTTTCCAAGGGACAATACATTTAGCTTTTTAGAAAAACTAATAAGAATTATGGCAGTAATTATTACAATTGGAATTGCAATAGGAAAATATGCAGGATCTGCATTATTAACAGAGCCAAATAATCTTGCTTGTAAAATATCAAACTCAGATGGAGCAAGTAGCCTTCTCATAAAAGTTGACAAAGATCTCAAGCCAGTTCCAATAATAACTCCTACTAATAACATTAGCTGTAAATCTCCATACTTCCCTGAAAGTAGCCACCCGTAAAGTATTAAACACATTAAAACCATAGCAATAACTTGAAATAAAAACGATCCAACACCACTAAAACTTATAAAAGCACTAACTCCAAAGAAAAACATTGTACTTGTCTGAATTGTAGAATAAAGTGCTTCAAAACCCAATAGGGAAGGTGTTATAACCCTATTACCCGTAATTGATTGAAAAGCAACAGTGGATAAACTCTGACAAATTGCAGCTATGACCATAGAAATAATAGCTACCATCCTTCTTTTAACTACTGGGATAAAAGAAGGTGAGCTGACTGGAACTGGATTGTTATAAACCAGAAGTCCATAAGATGCCAAAAGTCCCAAGGCAATAAATGTTATAAGTAAGAACCAATAACGTTTTTCTTCTTTCTTAGAACGAAAAGCTCTAGCAGATCTATTTTTAGTATTTAGTCCTGAGTCTATTTTTGTACTTTCTTTATTTCTATATACGAGTTCGCTCATCTTGACCTCCTTTGTCTCAATAAAACTACTATAAATACCACCGAGCCCAGTGTTCCAAGTATCATTGAGACAGGTACTTCAAAGGGCATTATAATAGTTCGAGAAATTATATCACAAACAGTTATAGTTCCCATTCCTATAACACATACCCAAGGCAAATTACTCCTAAGATCATCGCCTCTATACATGGAAACAATATTTGGAACAATTAAGCCTAAAAAAGGTAAATTCCCAATAACAGCTGCAACAATTCCTACAGCAAGAGCAATAAGACCAGTACCCAAAAGAACTATATTATTATAGTTCAATCCGAGACTTGTTGTCATATCTTGTCCTAGTCCAGCTAAAGTAAATCTGTCAGCATAGATAAAAATAAAGAAAGTAACTATAACAATTAACCATAAGTATTCATATCTACCAACTTGAACTGGTGCAAAGGACCCCACAAACCATGTTTCAATATTTTGTGTCATCTGAAATACAAGTCCAATAAAAGTAGAGAATGCAGAAATCACCGCACCAAGCATCATCCCAATAATAGGTACTATTAAAGACGAACGGAGTTTTACTCTTCTTAAAAAGAAAAAGAAAATCATAGTTCCAGCAAAAGAAAAGATAATAGCACCAGTCATTCTTTGAACTAAGGTTGGTGCAGGAAATAATAGATAGACAATTGTAAGTCCCAAGCCTGCCCACTCAATAGTTCCAGTTGTAGTAGATTCAACTAAACGATTCTGTGTAATAAGTTGCATTACTAGTCCTGACATAGACATTGCAGCACCAGTAAGCATTAGTGCAATCGTTCTCGGAACTCGAGTTACAAAAAACATTCTCAATCCATCTTCTTGTCCTCGTATATCGTAAACTCCTGTAAACAGTGATATAATGCCCAAAATCACAACAAGCAAAATCGCTAAAATAAAAGGTTTCGTCCATATTCTATTGTTATTACAGCGTTTGGGCTGAGAACTCTCAGCCCTTGCCATTGTTTGAATCGTATTTTTTTGCACTTAATATACCCCTTTACTACTTAGCTAGAGCATTTGCAATATCTTGAAATAATTCTAGATAAGTTTGAATTGATTCATTAGTGTAAGTATCTGCTGGTGCATAAACTATATTTCCTTCTCTTACTGCTTTTGTGTTTTGAAGAGCAGGTGAATTATCTATCACATCTTGTGCAGGAACTGCATCAGTTGTAGAAGATATTGCAGCATCACGATCTAGCACGAATATCCAATCAGGATTACTTTGAGCAATAGCTTCAACAGAAATTTCATCCCCTTGATGATCTGAAGTAGCACTATTGATATCTAAGGCTGGAACCCATCCAAAGATTTCATACATTGGCCCCCAAACACGTCCAGAATGAGGTGCTGAGAAGCCAATATTTCCAGCAGAAACTATGACACTCATGATTTTATCTGTTCCGTTATATGAAGTCTTCACATCTTCTATAGCTTTGTCAAATTCAGCTACTAATTTTTCAGCCTCTTCATTTTTATCAAAGATTTTTCCTAATGCGATTGTAGAATCCTTTAGTCCACTTACTAAGTTTTCACCAGGCGTAGCAGCAGTCTCAGAAACATCAAAATTTAAATCAATAACTACTGCATTGGGAACTAGTGCCTTTATGTCTTCATAGAAGCTTGCAAATCTTTGACCGATAATTACAAGTTCAGGTTCTACAGCAGCTATAATTTCAAGATTTGGTTCGCGGTGATTTCCAACATCTAGTACTGACTCATCAGCCACATATGGTGAATCTGCTGGCATTACTCCCTTAGGAACTGCTGCTAATTTAATTCCCCAATCAGATAATGTTTCAAATGTCCTATTGTCTAATGCAACTACGTTCTTAGGATTTACAGGAACAGTAACAGTTCCATGAACATCTGTAATTTCTACTGTTGTAGGTTCAGATACTGTTGGTTGCTCATTGCTTGTTTGATCATTACTTGTTTGCTCATTAGATGCAGGTTGAGTAATTTCATTACCTGAATTTGAACAAGCTGTTATCATTAAAGCAAATACTGCAACAATTGAAATAATTATCATTAATCTAGACTTCTTCATAACATCTCTCCTTATGTATAATTTAGTCATATTGCCAATTGTAAAATGATGAATTAATATCTATGTAGTTTTTCATGCGTCAAATAAATTGCAGTTTTCTATTGAAATATACGCATATATAAAAGCTTTTTGATAATAATTATCATTTTCATTGGCATATTAAGTATAGCAAATCTAATATAAACTGTCAACTATGTTCCTGTGTTTTTTCATAAAAAAATGGACTTAGATGTATCTAAGTCCATTGTGTCTAGTTTCTGCTTAAGATTTCTTTATTTTTCTCTCCATTGCTTCATATATTCACTTTGTAAAACTCCCATATGAATAATATCATGCCATGTCCCATTGCGGAAAATAGCTTCGCGTGATATTCCTTCTTTCTGAAAACCTAATTTTTCATATAGTTTTATTGCCCTATCGTTGAAAGAAAAAACTCTCAACCATATTCTGTGCAAATTCATTTCTAAAAATCCAAAATCAAGAAGTAATTTCATAGCCTCTGATCCATACCCTTTTCCCCATGCTTCTTTTTCTCCGATGTCAATAATACATTCTGCATTGCGATTTTTGTAATCGATGTTTATTAGGGATGTAATTCCAATTGGCTTGTTAGATTTTTTCTCAACTATTATGTAGCATTTTGAAGAACGGGATTTCAATATCTTTTGATTAACAAATTCTTCAGTTTCTTCAATACCATAAACATCTAAAAAAGGAGCAGTAGTTTGCATAACATCTATATCGTTTCTCCACTTATGATAAATTTCTGTATCTTGCACAGTCATCTTTCGTAAAAAAACTCTATCAGTTTCAAACAACATAAAAACACTCCTTCGCATTATTTAATTGATTAAGTATATTTTATAATGCGAAAACTATAATATCAATTTGATAATTTATAATTTGCAGTTTTCCTATTGTGGAATCAATGGCATTAATAGCTTTATTGCTCTCTTTATTTAAAACTACCTCTATTAAACTGTAAGTTGATATGTTCTCAACATAATACTGTATAGCGCTATAATTATTGACTACTCTCTTCTTGGGAAACCAACATAATTTCGCCTTAAAATCCATAGTGTTAATATTCTAATTGTTATCTAGCTCATTTTTATAAATTTCTATGGATTTAAAAATAATAACAGTGTATAAAAGTTCTACAAGCTTACTGTTTTTATAGGATTTATTGTCCACTTAACCATTACTTAACTTTGACATAGTCTTTTAAAAGATATCTCTTTTTGCCCTGAGTTTTATTACCATATTCTATTGCTTTTTTAGGACATTTAGAAATACATGCCATACAGTGAGTACATCTTTCTTCCCATTTAGGCTTTTTATCAATGACTTTAATGTTATCTAAAGGACAAACCTTTTCGCATATTCGGCATCCTACACATTCATCTGTAGTATAAAAATCCTTTGCAACCAGCTTATATTTTGTCCACACCGGTGCAAAAGGAGTGATAATCAATGTTTCAAAAAGCCATACATGTCGAGTATTAAGTTTTCTTTCATTTTTAATGTCCTCAACAACTTGTTTTACTTTTTTAGTAGCATTTGAAATCTTTGAATGAATTACTTCTTCACTATCCATGTCATATCTATTATTTGCAACATAATTCCTTAGCATGACAAACTCCGCACAGCCTAAAAATTTCAAATTCTTTCTGATTGAAAACATTTTTGCTTGAATTTTTGCACTGCCGCAATAACCGCCACTTGTAAAAATAAAATACACTTTATTACTTCCATTGAATTTTATTGATTTTAAATATTTAATCAAAAACAAAGGCATTTCACAAACATATATAGGAGCACAAATTATATAAGTTTTTTCTGAATACAAAGGTGATTTATCATTAGTTCTAATTCTATCAAACAAATCTACGCATTCATCACCTAATCCTTCAGCAATCAATTTTGCTATATATTCTGTATTTCCTGTACCTGAAAAATATAATACCATCTTGTAAACCTCCAGCTTTCACATACGCTTTTTTCGTCAACTATCTCTTATCTATTGAGTAAAAATTATATTTGTTAAGAATTCATAGACTTAACTTTTTTATTATACATTAGTTAACATTAAAAAGAAATAGTTCTATAAAAGGACATTTTTCGACAATTAATAAACCTAAAAAATCTAAATTACCATATACGAAAACTGGAATCCATAGAATTTTTAATATAAATATATCTTGAGTATTTAATACGTGAGGGTTCCAAAAAACACCCTTTCAAGGAATAAATTCCATACATTATGATTATTACATCTGTTTTTGAAAACATTAGAGCCACATTTTTAGGACTTATTATACAAATTGTCCCATTAGTAGAAATCATTATATCAAGACATCTCATATAACATCAATGCTTCAGTTTCTAAGTAACACAATATAATATCTTTTATTAAATCCCTTAAAATTTTCTTTTTTAATAGCCTCTATTTTATACGTCTGATCTCAGCTCGATTTCTTTTTTGCTTTAGCTGTTTCAATTCTTCAATATTTTTATTAAGAATTGGAATTATAAATTTTCTATTTCTTTCTTCAAGAAAACTTTCAAGCTGCTCAGGTGTCATATCTTTTATGGCTTCTTCAAGTGTTACTGCATCTATGCCATTCTTCTTGAGTTCTTCAACTTCTCTATTAGTTCTTTCTTTAGGCTCCTCATTCATTGCTTCAAGCATTGCATCTAATGCATCATATAAATTATTATGCTCTGAAAGAATTCTAACAGCTAAATATCTTCCATTTTCTCTAGGAATAACAGTATATTTACTTTCAGTTAATTTTAGCCCCATAAAACATACCTCCAACATTTTAGGTTTTAAATTTTTCAAAATTCAAAGCATAAAAAAACTTTCCTGCCACAGCCTGACAAGAAAGTCATAATACAATCATCATTATCACCACCTTCTCATCGGTGCTGGCATTACCACCTTGCAGCTTAGCTGTAGGTTGGTGCAGGGTCATTGAGCCAACTCTCTACCCTGACTCTTGATAAGTCGGATGAAATTATAAACTTGTTTTCAAACTCATTATACAATATATTATAATAGTTTACAATTTAAATAAATTTTATTTACAAGTTTTAGACAATAAAAACATATTCATCAATTTTTCAGTACTCCTTAAAATTACTTTTCTAGCGAAGCATATCAATCTATTTAAGACAGCATCAATCTTGTCCAAGCTAGTTTTATACCAATTGAATTCGCCACTTTATGTTAATCAAGAGTATCAAATTCAAAGCAGTTAATTTTTTCTTCGATCCTTAAAATCTGTCACTTTCCTGTAACTTTTTCAAGATACAAATGTAAAGACAACCTTTAACTTGCTTTAAACACTTTGCAATAATATAATCATGTATAACTTGAGCAAATATATAATGTAAATAGTAAACAGTAGAAACGTATAGATTTGCAAAAAGGTGGATATTGGTATGAGTAAAATGCATAAAGCATCATCTATTATATGTCAGCCTTTCTCCTGCCAGCGCGGCAATTTAACGATTCGAGGACATATGTTCCGTAAAGAAACAGGTATATTGCCTGCCATCATCATATGTCATGGATTTATGGCTAATCAGCACACTGTAAAACATTATGCAGAGTTCTTAGCTCATCTCGGCTGGGCAGCATTCATATTTGATTTCTGTGGTGGAGGTCTAAAGAGCAGCAGTGACGGTAATCATTCAGAAATGTCAGTTCTAACAGAAATAGAAGACCTACAATCCGTTATAGAGTACGTGAACCAAAGGGATGATGTGGATGCTAAACGTATTTCACTAATGGGATGCAGCCAAGGCGGAGTTGTTTGTGCATTAACAGCTGCTAAGATGAAAAATGAAATTGAACGCCTAATCCTTTTCTATCCGGCTCTTTGTATACCAGACGATGCTCGCAGAGGCAAGATGATGTTTGCAAAGTTTGATCCTGAAAATATTCCACCTATTGTAAGTCGCTTCCCAATGAAATTAGGCGATGTGTATGTAAAAGCTGTTATAGATATGAATATCTTTGATGAAATCCGCGGATATTATGGCCCAGTTCTTCTAATACACGGAACAAAGGACAAAATCGTAAATATTTCATATTCAAGACAAGCACGAAAAGTATATAAACAGTGTGAATATCTGGAACTCGAAGGTGCTGGTCATATGTTTAAGGGAAAATATGACCGCAAAGCTATGGAGGCTTTGGAAAAATTTATGACAAATAAGATTCTATAATCGACTCAAATATAGGTCTCCCCTAATGACGAAGCAAACAAAATACCTAAATAAATTAGGAGAAAATAAACTTAGGCCAAAACTACTTAATATATAATCATCAGTTCTTATGTAAATTGAAAAATAGTTTTATATTAACCTTTAAGACTATATAAAATAACTTGTACATAGTAAAAGTTTTTATCAAAGTATTAAATATCAATGAAGCTTTTTTGAGCTGCTGCAAGAAAAAATTACACAGAATCAATTATTTCAGCAATCTGTTTAAAGCTCATTAAGTCAAATTCTTGATTATAAGGATTATATGGATTATAAAAAATAATGCTCTTTTCAGGCAAGAATGGGAATGTAAAAAAATTTGTGCTTTTGTGAAAAACAACACTCTTTTCTGGCAGGATCTAAATATTTAAGCCAGAAGAAAGCTGTTTCATATAATCATTCCGAAAAAGAAGAATTAATGAAATGATGTCAGTACTTTTTATCTAACCTCATATACATAGCTTCTTCCATTGATATTTATTTTTAGCTCTAATGGGTAAGTTTCATTTTTTACTTCAATAGGAACTTCTATAAGGAAATGTATCCTCCCTTTTTTCAATGGGTCAATTCCTGTTATACTAGTATAAGTAAAATCTCCTCCGCCTGATTTTTCAATAGTAGAAAATCCATTGTAAATATACTTGTTATTATATTTAGCCTCAATATTCATAAATTCATCTGCCAGTACCGACTGTGCTTGTAAATTTTTAACCTCAGTCACTACATGTAAATATATTAGCTCATCTTCTTTTACTTGATAATATGAATAATAAGAATCAGGATTTGGGGGATTGACCCTTTTGGCAAATTCAACTTTTTTTATAGCAAATTCAGCAAAATCTTCAATTGATATGGTTTCATCTAACCCTATTTCCCTAATATTCATGTTTGTCTCAGTCTCATTTATACCTTCATCATCGTTATCTATAGCTTTATCGGCTTTATTTATTTTATTGGATTCTATAGTTACTTCTTTCTTATTTTTTAAACTCTCTAATTCTTCTTTTATCTGAGCATTTTCTCTTTTTAATTCTTCTATTTGTTTAGTTAATTCTGCTATCTTATCTCCATTTTCATTATTACATCCTATAAGAAATATGCTTACGGTCAATGTAAATATCAATAAAAAGTTTTTTATTGGCTTTTTAATCATGTTATTATTCTACTCCTCTATTGCTATATGATTTATTATAATTACTCAATCTAAAAAATATATATTTATTATATAATAAACTTTTGTATTTTCATATCTTTCAATCTCTCATAAGTCTTTTCCAATTTTAATAAAGGTTTACTTTTCATTTCGCCTTTCCCAATTCTATTCCATAAACTCAAAAGACTCCATTTAAAACTAAAGCAAGGATTTGTAAAATCAAGGAAAAAGAGTAATAGACAATGTACACAAATGTCAATAATGGTTCTTTATAATATCCAGTTTTATGAGTAAAGAAAATTTTATTATTTTTTTCATGCTGTTAAAATTTATTACTTCATACCATTTTTGTTATATAAAACCAAATTTTTTGATATGTATAGTTTTATCGAAGGGCGACTTTGCTGGTATGATGAGAATTATCTAAAAAAATTGGACACATTCGATATTGAGATAATTCAATACTGCTCCTTGTCTGAAAAGAAAGTAAATATTTCTTTTATCGAAACAAATGCAAACTCAAATAAATCTGAATTTTCAATTGAAATACCAAATAGAAGCTGTATCAATAAGTTGTGCTGACAGAATTACTTCATTTAATAAAACATAAAATTTTTTCAAATTTTAATACACAATATCAAATGAGATAAGCAATACAAGAAACAGTACTCTTGACAGAATGAGCTAATCTAAGAATAAGCAAAAAATTTCTAATAAGGAAATATTATAAAAAATTTTTTAATTATGTAGGATTTTCAGATAAATTGTCGAATATTTTAGTAAATTAATTTAACCATAGGGGGACATGGTAATATGAAAATTAGTTTAAAAACAAAATATGTAGCAGGTGTTGTAGCAATGCTACTCTTTACCAATGTATTTATTGGTACTTTTTGAATACTGAGTACTAACAAGGCAACAAAAGATAGTTTAATTGAGCGGCAAGAACTCCTAATTAACAGTTTTATGATCACAGTGCAGGACTATATAAACTATTATAAAAATGTAATTACTTTTACAAGTAATTCCGAACAGGTTAAAGATACCAGCGAATATTCACAAATAAAAGAGGAATTCAGAGGTTTATCAGACAAGCAAGGATTGGCTCAGAGATCTTATTTTCAACAAATACTGAAAGATTATAAGGATTTTGCTTATCTTGAGACCTTTACTCCTGATCTTACTCAAAACGTAGTTTTAGAGCCATATGAAGTACAGCTTAAAATATCAGAAGATGCTTTTAACAAAGGTTTTTCGAGCAGAGACTGGTACAAAGGCGCTGTAAGCACCAAAGCTACTTTTGTAAGCGAGGCTTATGTAAGTGCCTCTATTGGAAAACCAGTTATTGCAATTTCTACTCCAATAATGGATAGTTCCAATAATATTACTGGAGTTTACATAGGTGCTTTGACCCTTGATAAATTAAGTGAAATTACTAAAAAACTAAAGTTTGGAAATACAGGCGTGGCATATATAGTTGATAAAAATGGTAACCTAGTTGCACACCCAAATGATGAATACTTTAAAGACACTAATTTAAAAAACATAAAGGACAATGAAATTGTCGCAAGTGCTTTAAATGGTATTGATGGAGAAAAAGTAAAGCTATATACAGATAGCCTTACAAATACTAAAGTTTACGCATCCTATAAGCAAATACCTGGAACCAGTTGGTATATTGTATGCCAGCAATCTGAAAGTGAAGTGGGAGCCTCTGTAAAGAATCTTACAACAAATATTATATTATTTATGGCCATTATACTCCTAATTGGAGGCTGCATAACTTATTTTGCAATTAAGCTGCTGATCAAGAAGATTGAATGTATATCAGATATTTCAAAAAAGATTTCAGATAACGATTTAATTTTATCAACAGAACAACAAAATGCGTTACAAAAATACTCTCAAGGGAAAGATGAAATTGCTACCCTCTATATCAGCATAGGCAGAATGATTAAAAACCTGAATGATATGATATCTGAAATATCAACTTCCGCAAGACAACTAACTAATACATCAGAGGAATGGATATCAAATTCCCATCAGTCTGCTAACGCATCAGAAGAAATTGCAAAAACCATTGGAGAAATAGCCGAAGGCACATCTGCACAGGCAAAAGACACTGAAGATGCTGTAAGTAAAATTAATGAGCTAGCTCGAAACATAGATGTTGTATTAAATACATCTAACATTCTAAATTCTGAAGCAGAAAAAGCAGAAGAGCTTAAAGATATAGGAACTGAAATTGTTGAAAACCTTATAGCCAACACAAAACAAAGCATTGATGCAGTAAAAGCAATATATGAAGCCATTATAGAATCCAACAACAACGCAACAAGAATAGGTACTGTTACAAATACAATTTCTTCAATCGCTGAACAAACCAATCTTCTAGCACTAAATGCTGCAATAGAATCAGCTAGAGCAGGTGATGCAGGAAAAGGTTTTGCAGTAGTTGCTAAAGAAATCAGTAAGCTTGCAGAACAATCATCAATATTTACTAAAGAAATAACAGAATTGATTAAAGACCTTCAACTTCAGTCTGATAATGCAGTTAAATCAATGGAAAAAGTTAATGAGATGATTGAATCACAAGCACAATCAGTTGATCAAACAGAAAGAATATTCGAATCATTATCTCTTGCAATACAAAGTATGAACGATAACATAGGTAAAATGTTTAATGCCGGTGAAAAAATGACTCATAAAAAAGATGAAATTATTGGTGTAATAGAAGATCTTTCAGCTATTGCACAACAAAATGCCGCAAGTACAGAAGAGGTGTCAGCTGCAGCTGAAGAACAAACCGCGTTTATGGAAGAGGTAGCTTCTTCTGCCCAATATCTATCACAGCTTGCACAAAAGCTCATGGAATTAATAAATAAGTTTAAACATAATTAAAATAAGTTTTGATGAAGATACATAAGAAAAAGCTTTCAAAGTTTATGTAAAACCTAAATTAATGTTAGAATAAATACATAAAACCCTAAATGCTGAAAATAGTTATCAAAAGTTATTAAAAGATAATCCAGTCAAAGATAATAATATTAAATAACCTAGGATACTGTGAAAGTTTTAGTGTAAGTTAAGCACTAACCTCGGGGATTTATAAAAATCTGTGCTTTTGTAAAAAATAACACTCTTTTCTGGCAAGAACCTAAATAATATTTCAGCCAGAAAAGAGTGTTTTTCTACGGCAACATTTCCAAAGGAAATATTACGAAAAATGATAAAGGAGGGAAACTTAAAAATTGTGCATTAATTCCCCAAGAATATTAGATTATTAAAAATAAATTGAAATATAAAATTATTAAAAATAAATTGAATTATGGAATATATTTACTTGTAATTCTGAAAAATCTGTATTACAATTTAATTAATTGATAAATTTATAACAAAGGAGGGTTTTTTAATGACAAAAATAGCAATATTCCCTACAAGATATATTCAAGGTAATGGAGAACTAAGGAAAATTAAAAATTATGTTGAACATTTAGGAAATTCATTTTTCATTGTTATTAGTGAATCAGGATATAAGAGATTTGGAAGTATAATAAAAGAAAGCTTCGGAGACTCTGCTAAAGTTGATTTTGCTATGTTCAATGGTGAATGTTCTAAAAATGAAATAAACAGACTACGCGAAGAGTTTAAGGCAAAAGGATCCGATGTAGTTATAGGAGTAGGAGGCGGCAAAATTCACGATACAGTTAAGGCAATTGGATATTATGAAAAAGCACCAATAGTTATAGTACCAACCATAGCAAGTACTGATGCTCCTTGCAGTGCAGTATCTGTAATTTATACTGATGATGGTATTGTTGAAGAATATTTACTCATACCTAAAAATCCAGATATAGTATTAGTAGATGTCGGAGTAGTTGCAAATGCTCCTGCACGACTACTTGTATCAGGAATGGGAGATGCCCTTGCTACTTATTTCGAAGCAAGAGCATCTATGAAAGCTGGCGCTAAGACTATGGCCGGAGCACATACAACAGAAACTGCATTTGCATTAGCTAGATTATGTTATGATACTTTAATAAATGAGGGATTAAAGGCTAAATTAGCCGTAGAAAACAAAGTGGTAACACCAGCAGTTGAAAAAATAGTAGAAGCAAATACACTATTAAGTGGTATTGGATTTGAAAGTGGTGGACTTGCTGCTGCTCATTCTATCCATAATGGATTGACAGTACTTGAAGAAACTCATAGTCTATATCATGGAGAAAAAGTAGCATTTGGAACTTTAGTACAATTAGTATTAGAAAATGCACCTATGGAAGAAATAGAAGAAGTGCTATACTTCTGCAATGAAGTAGGATTGCCAACTACATTAAGAGAACTAAATATAACAGAAAAATCAGAAGAAAAATTAATGAAGGTAGCAAAAGTAAGCTGTGCAGAAGGGGAAACTATTTACAATATGCCTTTTGAAGTTACACCAGAAGATGTTTATGCTGCAATATTAACAGCTGACGCTTTAGGTGAAAGATTTAAAAAACAGTTCTAAAATATCATCTAATTGTTTCGCAACCTAAATAGCAAATCAGTAGTTTAAAAGAAAGGGGCTGCTGCCAATGAATATTGTGCAGTAGCCCCTAATTATAACAAAATATATCTGTACTAATTCTCCTCTTATTCAGCTGGATTTAATACTGTTATTCTATTTTCAATCTCTGGTGAAATTGTTTTTACCTTTCTTAAGTATTCTGCAAAAGCATCTCTAAGATATAGTTTAGTTCTTAGTATTTCTGTAGTTTCATCTTTTAGCATTGTAAAGTTATCACCGCCGCCTGATAAGAAGTCATTAGTTACAACTTTGTATACCTTATCTAATTCAATAGGCTTACCTTTATACAATACTTCTATAACTCTACTTCCTACTTCTTTTGATGGATCAAATGTATACTGTAGACCACCGCCTACTTGTAAGAATCCACCTGCTGCTCCTGGATACCCTGAAACTCCTTGCTCTAATGCCTTCCATATTGTTTCACCAGTTGCTTCAATCACAACTACAGTATTATCAAAAGGAAGAATCTCATAAACATTATTCATCGTAATAGGTCCTATACCTATACTTGCTCTAATGCCTCCACCGTTTTGTAAAGCAATATCTGCTCCTGTTAAATCTATCAAACTATCAGCTACTGCATTTCCTAAGTTTGACTCTTTCAGTCTAACTGTTCCTCTTTCACCATCAAGTAAAACTGTAGTTTCGCCTACTACCTCATTCATTTTCTCTTCTAATTGAACTTTATACTTTTCTATTATATTATCTACAACTGGGTCAGTGTCTAGGTTCTCAGTCAAGAATATATGTGCAAAGTTTATACCAAGCATTTTATTATCTAATACATTTATATTTATTTGATTTAGCACTTCAGCATGTTTGCCTGGAGATATAAGCCAAGTATTTCCTATAAGCTGAGGGAATCCAACAACATCTTCTCCTCCACCTATTTCTATATCTATACCTTCTACTACTGTTGGCAGTACTTTGTTATCTCCATGCAGATGTGATAATGCTATTAAAATATCCACATCATCTCTAATCTCATCAACTGCTTCTTTAGCAGCTTCAAACTCATTTTTAAAAGTAATACCTTTTGTATTGTTTGGATGTGTATATACATAACTCTGGTCATCAGTTATACCAACAATACCTATTTTCACACCATCTACTTCTTTAATAATTGAAGGAAGTAAAAAGTCTGGTCTTTCTCCTTCATAATATGTATTAGCTGACAAGAATGGGAAGGTTGCATCTGCTGCATTTCTTTTCATTACACTAAATGGAAAATCAAAATCATGATTTCCAATAGCCATGGCATCATAGCCCATTTCATTCATAATTTCAATAGTAGATTTACCTTCAAAAAGATTTGTTATATTTGTGTTATATGGTGCATCTCCACAATCTATTAAAAGAGTATTAGGCTGCTTCACTCTAAATTCTTTTACAATTTTACTCATTTTAGCTAAACCGCCTATTTCTCTCTCCATACCACTAGCTTGATATGGCTCTAAATGACCATGTATATCAGACGTTGCAAATACAGTAATGACCTTAAAACCAGGATTAGATAATATATTGTTTAGAACAAAAGCCGCTTCCTCTCTTGTTATCATTTCTTCAGAAAATGCAAATTCATTATTCAATAGTCCTAAATCAACTAATTCATTTATCCCTTCTTTAACGTCAATATCTGCTCCTAGGATTACTTTTGCAATCATCTCTGCAAATTTATTTTTAGAAACACTGCTATTTGGATTGTATTTATTGTTCTCAACTATATCTGCCCTAACTTTTAGCAATCCTTCAATATAATTGAATCCCCAATGATCAACTATATCTTTTGCAGATGGAATAGAAAAAGCATCTGTTATAACCTCTAAAGGATCGCTATAACTAAATTTCTTCTCTAAATTTGAATTTTCAATAATTAAAGGCTCAATTTCTGAAAGTTTAAAGCCCCTCACTAATAATGTAGCTGCTTCCGCTTTAGTAAGTAGTCTATCTGGGTGAAATTTATTATTGGATACACCACTTACTACATCTTTTGCGTACAGCTCAATTATATCGTCTTTATAAGCCGAGTTCTGAATGTCATTGAAAACTTGTATTTCTTCTGCATAAGTTTGAAAACCTACACTAATTATTAATATTAGTGCAAAAAAAATACTAAATAACCTTTTTTTCAAAATACATTCCTCCTTATAAAAAAATATAATACAAGAAAATTATACATTATTTTCTGCTGCTGACAAGCTTTTTTCGAGAAAATTTGACAATATTTACTTGATTTTTCTTAGTTTGTATATTAAGCTAACATTTCTCCATATTCTAGTCTATAACTTTCAGCAGACATACTAAAAAATTACATCTTATTAAGGTAGATGAATAAAAACTGCCCCTATGCTTTCCCATGTTTATACAATAAGTAGAATTGCCATCTGCATTAAAAGAAACAAATATAACAGATTCTATCATAAGCATTTTCTGCCAGTGTAGTCTTTAAATATTTTGTTGAAGACAACTTTACATCTGCCACATAGATATCAGTATCATATATATGCGGTGTGTAGTAAGTGATATGGTCATATTGCCATCTCTATATTCAGTTTCTGTAATTTTCTTTTCAGTCTTGGTGTCATCCAAATCTATATTTCTTCTAAAAGTTATTCATTCCCCTTATTCCTTCTTTCATTTTCTTTTACAAATACAAATGTACGTTGAATAATCCAATTACCTATAAAAAGAACAAATTCTACTAATATCTTAGTTGTAAATGGATTAAAACCTCTAATAGCAGTTAACAAATATAAAAGAACAGAATTGCATATCAAAACACAGCAGGCAAGTGTAAAGTACTTAATCAAACTCTTGCTCAGCGATTCTTTCGATTTAAAGACAAATTTATAATTAATACTAAAATTCACTGTTGTACTAATTACTCTTGCTAAAATATTGGCTAAAATAATTGCCTTTGCTTCTGTAAGTAAAAGAATTAAGCTGTAAATAGAATAGTCAACTAAAAAGCCAACAAAAGATGAAGCTGAAAACTTCAATATCTCTGCATATATTGAGGCAGAATCTCTCATTGCTCTAAAATGCGAACCTGCATTATTCTGTATATAAACAGTCTCAATTGGTACTTCTATCATATTAATCGATGTTTTTGCTAATTGTAAAAGCATATTCATCTCATATTCATATCGCATTCCTGGAATCTCTATCAGCATTGGTAAAAATGAACCATTAAAAGCTCTAAGTCCTGTTTGAGTATCCTCAATCCTAACACCTGTAGACAAGAAGAATACTTTTTTAGTAATGCCATTTCCAAATCTGCTTTTCCAAGGAGATTTTTTTGATTGTTTACGACTTCCTAAAACCATTGCCTTAGGATTTTCCTCTGCAATCTCACATACTTTAATGACATCTTTTATCTTATGCTGGCCATCACAATCTAAAGTTACAATAGTCATCTGCTCCTCTTTATATTCATTCATTATATAAGAAAACGCTGTTTTTAAAGCATATCCTTTCCCTTTATTTTCAGGGTAGCTTATTACATATGCATATTGCCTAGCTTTTGTAAATATTCTTGAAAATCTAGGTCCACTTCCATCGTCAACAACTACAATCTTAAAGCCAGCCTCATATGCTTCTCTGAGAACTTCTATAAATATCTCTTCTGGTTCATATGCTGGAATGACAGCAATACGCATTATGTTAAACCTCCTTATAATCAAATTCTAGAAATATCATTCTATCACTTAATTTAATTCTTTTTTATATTATTAAATCAATGTTAATAAATCAATACTAAATAATAATACAACAAATAAAATAAATAAATGCTTATGAATTAAATTTGATTTTTACATAATTAATAGACTTCCTCATAGCAAAAATCCCTTAAACCTAAGTTTAAAAAATGAAAGGTTCTATAATAAAAGCATTTGCGAAATAAAGTAGAAAGATAAATAAAATTTCTTAAAATGCTAAGATTATTATTTATAAATATAATGCAACTACTTCTTTCTCCACATAATGTATTGTTCCAATGAGACTTGTACAAGTAAAAAAACATTTGCATCTAAAAAGTATACTCAAGTTGAAGGCAAAGGAGAAATATGCTACAATCAACACATAAAACAATCTATTCGAAAGGAGACACAAATGAAACAAAAACGGCAGTATCCTAAAGTCATGATAACCTCTAAAGCAAAACACAGTGTCCAGAATGGCCATCCATGGATATACGGGGAAGAGATTCTTGAAATAGATGGTGTACCCCAAAACGGCGATCTAGTAGATGTATTTGCCGGAAACTCCTTTATGGGTACAGGCTTTTACAACAGTGCTAGTAAAATTACTGTTCGACTTATTTCACGCAACGCCAACGATGTATTTGATGCTCGCTTTTGGCGCCGCCGTGTAGAATATGCTATCCGCTACCGCAAAACCGTCATGCCGGGTGCAGACTTCTCCTGCTGCCGACTAATTCACGGTGAAGCTGACCAGATGCCAGGACTGACAGTAGACCGCTACGGCAGTATTCTGTCAGTGCAAATTACCTGCCTAGGCATGGAACTCGTCAAGGATACAGTTTACCGTGCCCTTTGGGATGTACTTACTGAAATAGGTGAAACTATAACTGGCATTTATGAACGCAATGACATTGCCCTGCGTACACGGGAAAACCTACCAGAGTATAAGGGCTGGTACCAATTTGATGGAATATCTACACCAGAGTCCGCTATAACAGAGATATGTGAAAACGGCATAAGATATCTGGTAGATGTGGAAAACGGACAAAAAACTGGCTTTTTCTTGGATCAGAAGTATAACCGCGCAGCTGTGGCACGGATTGCTAAAGATAAACGGGTATTAGACTGCTTTACCCATACTGGATCCTTCGGTCTTAACGCAGCGTTAGGAGGAGCAGAACATGTGACTTGTGTAGATGTGTCACAATCAGCTATTGACATGGCAAAAACAAATGCTATACGCAATGGGTTGGACAGAAAAATGGATTTTATATGTGAAGACGTGTTTGACCTATTGACAAGACTAGCAGAGCAAAAATGTAAAGACTATGACTTTATCATCCTTGACCCACCAGCCTTTACCAAATCCCGAAAGACAGTACAGTCTGCTGCTCGAGGATATAAAGAGATTAACCTGAAAGCCATGAAACTACTGCCCCGAGGCGGATATCTAGCAACTTGCAGCTGCAGCCACTTCATGACAGATGATTTATTCCGCAAGATGCTGGCAAGTGCTGCAAAAGATGCTTCTGTATCTCTACGACAGATTGAAGCTCGCCAACAAGCTCCAGACCATCCCATCCTGTGGAATGTTCCGGAGACTGACTATCTTAAGTTTTATATTTTCCAGGTCGTATAATCTGTATTTAGATAAAATAGCATTGGTTAGTTGCATTTAACCAATGCTATTTTATAAATTTCTTCTGATATTCGCTTATTTCTGTAGTATCATTCCAAATCCTGCATAGCCAGCTTATCTTTACATGCAAATCCTTATCTATCTAAAAAACATACTTATATCTTTAACTGGTTTCTTAAGTTCTACAACAAGTTCCTTTGATGTCTCATTGCAACTAGATCTGCTGCGCCTTGCTAAAATATTTGTGAACCTTGTGAGATTGACTTACTAATACTCGGTACATTATATAACTCTGCAATATGCACTAATCGAATCCTCAAACCTATGAACTGCAAGGATTTCATCAAACGCTTTAATCACAAATTCTGTAGATCTTTTTGACCTTCTATCGGTCTTAGCTCTTAATATGGTACATTTTGTGGCTCTTTATTTTATATGTTGTAAAACAATTGGTTTATTTATGTATTGTTAATGAAATTTATGTCTGTCATCAGTTCAAATATTGGTAGCTACAGTATAGCCCTAAGAAAATCACAGATTACGCTGTTCACCAGTTCAGGTTTGTCTGTATTAGAATTATGTCCGGCATCAGGAATCCATTGAATTGGTAAACCTGACTGATTTGCCCATGCTGTATTGTAGCGTTTTGTATATCCGGCTTTATCTTTCTCACCACATATTAATAAAGCTGGACAGGAGATTTCATATGCCAAATTCGCTTCAATTGCTTCTGCCAGAATTTTGTATCCATGAGACACCAGCTCACAATATTCTTTTTTTGTATAATTGTCCATCATAGCATACATAAGCTGACGTCCATATTCGGTTTCTGCACATCCTTTCGCACCATATTTCTTTAAAAGGAACCATGGATATGCACTATATATAAATTTTATATTTTTGAGTGCATATATCTCCCACTTTTTCATGTATTCCCTTTTAAGTGGCGCAGAATCGATAGAAACAAAACCTGCAAGGCAATCCGGATATTTCTCCATCAATGCCTGAGCAATATAACCACCCATAGACTGTCCTATAATTATAGGCTTGAATATTCTCTCAAGAATCATGATATTATGAAGCCATTCTGCTTTATCTGCAAGGGAGAAACTGAGTTCAAAGGGTCTTGAAGAGCCATGCCCTGGCGCATCCCATACAAGCAAATTATAATCATCTTTAAATTCTTCAATCTGTTTTTCAAACAATCGGTGGTCTGCTGTCAGCCCCGGAAGAAATACAAGCCATCTCCTTTCAGCAGAAACAATGCTGGTCCAATAGTGAATTACCCCCTTTTTAGTATTGAACACTTTCTCAATCATTCCCTATCCCCCCTGTCCTAATGGAGTGTCCTTCTTGAATCGCCGCAAATGTGGCAACTACACATACAAAAATGCCACTATATTTTATTTCAATAAAAGGCAAAGTTAGTGGTAATATAAAAAGCAGCAATCCAGTAACCTTATTCATAACTGTGTGTACTGCTACAAATTTCATACAATAAATGAATCCTGAAACCACGTTGATAATCTTAATTACTGCGATTAGCACAATCCATATCAAGAGCCAAGTAGGTATATCTATTTCAGGAATTAGTTTTATCAAACATACCACTAAAAATATGAAGTCAGCAACCATATCAAGCTTAGAACCTAACTCACTTACGGAGTTGGTCTTTCTTGCAACAGTACCATCAATCATATCTGTGAAACCGCATATTAGGTACAAAACATAAAACCATGGAGAAAATACAGAAAGAAACAATAGCACTATGCTGCATAAAATACGACAACTACTTATTATATTAACCATAAACTCTATCATTCCTCTAGTTAATTTATTTTCTAAAATGCTGCAATAGGTCATAATTAGAAAATATTCAGAAGCTTTGAATATTAAGTACTCGAATTACAACTTTTTTCTAACCCCAATATTAATTGATTTTCTATGATTTTAGAAATACTACCTTCCTTTATGTTTTTCTTTTTTTCTCTCTTGACGTAGTACAAATTTTCGTTCCTTTTCAGCTTCTTTATATTCTCGTCTTTTTACCTTAGATTCATTTTTTCTCTGTTCATATTGTAACTTTAATGCTTGTTGTGCTTTAGTACCTATCCCTTTATTCTCTAGTTGCCTATTGATTTCTCGTTTCATACGTTTTGGATTAATTTTTCTTTCTTCAATTTTATCTATTTTAACAGGTGGACTAAATTTCAATTTATACCAGTTTTCAAATATAAAATTATACGCTTCATAATCCTTAGGTTCTGCACCAAAGACTATTTTACATACTTCATATTCATCATCATAAATACGCTCATACAAACCTATCCAAAAAGGATTTTCAAACAAAATGGTTAACCTACACTTAACTACCATGATATCAGTCTTCTTTACACTCTTCTTTACACTCTTCTTTACACTCTTCTTTAAACTGGATTTCAAATGAATCAAGCCATTCTAAAAGGGCATTATTAAGCATTCGTTGTTGTTCAAAAATAGTTCTTCCAACAAGGGGGATATCGGCATAATAATCAGCATACTCATCATTGGTTTTAGCTGAAGCAATGATGTTTTCTCGCAACTTGCTAACTAAATCCAAAGCATGTTTCTTATCAATTTTATTAAGATTAGTAATAACAACATTAAAATCAAATAAAAATGATATATTCTGGTTAACATAAGTTTCCATCAGCTCTTCAAAATATTCGCGTCCCTTTTCTGTAATAGAATACACTGCTTTATCAGCAAATTTATCTCCCTTAACAATATCACAATGAAGATAACCTTTTTTATGAAGCTGAATGACTTTCCTATATATAGAAGGAACACTTATTTTTGTCCATCTAGAAAAATGATGATAATCTACATCTTTTTGTAAGTCATATGCACTTTGCGGTTTTTCTAACACCATACCTAGTATTGCTAAGTCTATCGCTGACATAAACATACCTCCTTTTACTATTAATAATAGTACTATTATTGATAGTAAAAGTCAATAGAATACTAATTAATACCTTGTCTCAACAAAAGTTCATTTGCTATACAACTATAATAAGCAAAATCCGCACCTCATTAATAGCTGCGGATTATTTATATTTCTAACGATGTCAAAATCGCAAGCCCTTTAACTTATATTTCATATAATAATCCTTGGACAAAGGATAAAAAAACAAGGCCTCCTCAATCAGCTATACTTGCTGAATTCTAGAAACCCCTGATTATAAATCATTTAAACATTATTTAACACTTTACATGACATCACAAAGGTTGTTACATTGCAAATAGTATTGCTTACAATCATATCTTATACATCTGGCAATTTCGGATTTACAAAATCATCATTTTGAAATGTAATAAAGGAAAATATACAATGTATATCCGTGGTAAATCCATTCTCCTTGTATATATGATAATCAATCTTTCCACTAATTGTAATTATTGTTTCAAAAACTAAGCTTGCGTTATTATTTCCACTTCAGATATCTCAACATCATAATAGCTGAAATTAAAACTTGTCCATTTCTATTATGCTAATATTATAATCCTTGTTGGTACAAATATATTTCCTATCTTCTTTTATAAATAACTATCTCTGGATCTGATCCATTACATCCATATTCACATACAAGTAAATAATTTTCATCTGCTACCACTCCATAGCAGCGCTCTTTTCCTTCAACTTCTACCTGATTTCCCAAATACATCTTATCATCTTCAAGTAATTTTACCTTTTGTCCATTAGGCAGCGTATATTCAAGATTAATATATGAACCACTCAACAAATTTAAATCAGTCAAATATAACCCTTCTATTCCTAGCGAATTAAATTCCTCAATAATTTTAGTTTTTAAATTTAAGAGCTTTTCCATATTAGATACCTTCCTTTCTTTATTATTTAAAACTTTCTTCACAGGAACAGCCGACCGTGCTCCTGCTTCTGGCTCAACACCAATAAATAGTATTTTTTAATTTTTGCCATTCCTTACGACTAATTGCATATACTTTAGTGATCTCATTGTTTTCATCTTCTATTGTTTCTTAAAGTCAATCTCTTACTCAATCCTGTCATAAACCGATGTTTCAAGAAATTTATATTATTTCTTAGCATAAAATGTATTCCCATCATCATTTCCTTATATCTGTTTTCAGTAAACTATAAATATAATAGTCACACCATATATTGACCATTCTTCCTTGCCTAATCATGCCCTCACGAATAAAACCACACTTTTCAAGAACTTTCCATGAAGCAATATTGCGGATGTCTACATCTGTCCAAATACGCTGCAATTCTGTATGTGTAAAGCAAAAGTCAATGATTGCTTTTGTGGCTTCTGTGGCAAATCCTCTACCCTGATATGCAGGAGCTATTCTGAGAGCAATTTTGGCCATTCGGTTCTTTTCTATAAGATAAATCCATGCTTCACCAATAACCTTATCGTTTTCATTCAATGCTATACCCCAATGAAAACTCTTTGTGTCTTTCTTAGGCTTTTTAAATAGTATTTCGGGATTTTTATCTGTCTTTCCTGGCGGCTTCCCCCAATAGGTATACATTGCTTTATCAGGCATCCATTCTTTTAGTGCAGGAATATCCGATGGAAGCAACTGCCGAAGTATTAAGTGTTCAGCCCGTAAAATAGGCTTATTTTCAATATAATCTGCAATAGCCATGACAATCCTCCTTTAATAGATAAATTCTCTCATCTAGTCAAATACTTTATTTTCTTCTTTTTTCATCGAATGTAAATGATAAAATTAAAATGTACAAAAAAGAGAAAATAAAAATGTACAAAGTTGTACATAGTTGCTATCTTTATCTTAGGAGGGATAGCAATGGAAGACAGCTTAAGAGTACAACTAAG
>Ga0134090_1000770_pt1 | contig 24185 bp, 16 predicted proteins | sample 1_4taG_FD_94453 | JGI IMG/M metagenome (GOLD analysis project Ga0134090, IMG submission 94453) | Switchgrass degrading microbial communities from high solid loading bioreactors in New Hampshire, USA - 1_4_20_6_A1 metaG | ecosystem: Engineered > Bioreactor > Semi-continuous > Anaerobic >...
CTGCTGGGCCCATCTCTGCTCGATGGTCCAGTCACGCTCCACGATGAGGAAGGTGGTTCGCCGCTTGAGCAGCTCTGCCAGCCACTGACCGTAGTACAAGGGCGGGCTGTGGTAGACCTGATTGCTCCGGATGGGCCCCATCAGCGGGTAGACGAACTCCGTGCCCGTGTAGGCGATGCGGTTGTCGGGGTGAGACAGATGGGGCGTTGTGGCCACAAAGCCGTAATGGCGGGCGTGGCCAAAACTGCCGGTCCAGAGGGGCTGCCCGGATGCCTCGGCGGTTCCCACCTGCCAGATGTCCTCTGCGCTGAGCTGCGGCTGGTACGGAACCAGGAACAGGGTGTAGAGCAGCAGCGCTGCTGCCGCACCCTGCAGCAGGTGCCGGCCGGTCCTGCCGAAGAGGTGCTGGAGGCAATAGCCGAAGGCGAGGCCGCCCAGGGCAGGTAGATAGAGGACATACCTGGGGTACTTCACAGGCTGCAGGAGATAGAGAAGCAGGCTGAAGCAGAGTACTGTAACCAGGCGCCACCGCCTGCTGCGGATGCCGTGGATAAGCGCCCCAGCCAGGGCCGCCAGGCCCAGGCAGGTAAAAACGGCGCCGAAGCCGCCGTTGGGCGAATCGTAGGAGTAAGTCACGATGGCCTCCCGGAGTCCCTTGAGAAGGGTCTCCCAGGGGGTCTGATCCGGTGTGACGGTAATCAGGCTGGTGACTGTGCGGGGGCCCGGGAGGATGGTAATCCCCAGCAGCTTGACGGCTACCGGATAGATCGGGTTGTGGTACAGCACCAGGTTCCGGATGTACCAGTAGCTGGCCAGCAGCAGACTGGGCACGGCCAGAGCGAGGGCACGCCAGCCCAAGTCCTTGATGTACCGGCGAGGGCTTCGCCGGAGAGGGACGAGCGCCAGTATGACGATAAGGCCCAGGACCAAGAAGGCGTTCGCCTTGATGCCCAGCATAAGGCCCACGGCGCAGCCCGCCAGCCACAGGTGCCCAGTGCCGATCCGGCAGCGGCGCCAGAAGCGCAGCACAAAATAGAGAGCAGTCAGTGTGAGTGCTGCGATAGCTACATCGTTATAGGGGACAAGCGTCTGCTCCACTACCAGCGGGGCAAGGCCCCAGAAAGCGCTTGCCCAAATGGCCCAACTGCGGCCAATGCCCACTTCGCGCGCCAGGGCGTAGGCAGCCACCGCACCCATGATGGCGAAGGGGAGCTGGAGCAGGTTCACCAGGTGGTCTGTGGCGGTGAAGGCGAGCTGCCAGAGGATCAGCAGCGACATTCCCTGGGGGTAGGCGTAGCCGAAGGTGAACTCGGAGGGGACCGGGTAGATGCGCCCTTCCTGGAGCCACCAGACCGCCGGCGGGATGTGGTAGGAAAGGGCATCCCAACCGAAGGGCGGCACCTTCAGCCCCATGAAGAGGCTCCAGGCGAGGGTGGCCAGCCACCCGGCAATCAGCGGCCAGAGCCAGGGCTGGCGGAGCGCCCCGGCAATCTGGTCGCCGAGCTGCGGCCGGTCATCTGCTTCCGCAGGCGGGCGGCGCCGGCGGCCCCACCACGCAGCGGCGCCCAGCACCAGTGCCAGCACAGCGTGCAGCACCAGTAGCCGAAGGGGGGTCAGCCATCCCACCAGCCCCAAGGCCAGCGTAGTGGCCGTAATCAGGACCGGTACCATCAAGAACCAGGCGAGCAGGCGATCCAGGTGCCCTTCCAGGGTGGGCCAGAGAGCAGCAGCGGCTGCCGCTGACAGCCAGACCAACAGGGTTGCAGCGACATACAGCATCATGCGACTACCTGCCGTACTGATCGGGATTTGCGGCCAGGCCGCCTTCTTCCGTAATTGTTGCACACAGCGGACGAAACCACAAAACTCACCCCTGATCAAATCCTACCACAAGAATTCTGATGTTCGTAGCTTGTGCCCTGCCTCCCGCCCTGCAAAGCCAAAGAAGGCAGTGCCGGAGCACTGCCTATGGGGGTCTATACCGGATGAAAGACCTGGTACTGCAGTGTGGGGAACAGGTTATCCTCTTCCTGGACCGCGCTCAACCAGCCGTCATCGGGCAAGGGACTGCCCTCCTCCACATGGCTGGCCAGCGCCGCAAAGCGCTCCAAGTGCTGCGTCAGGCGGCGGCGGGCGTACTCAGCCGCCGTGCCTGCCCGCATCAGGAAGGTCCAGTCGCTGGATTGGGCCAGCAGCAGTTCTCGGGCGGCCTGGTTGAGCGCTTCCTGCACCGGCCCACGGGCCTGGGAGAACCGGCGGGCCATGTGGGCCATGCGCCTTCCGGCCTGATGGAGCGGCCGGTAGACCCAGTGGTTCTCCGTACAGCACCAGTAATCGGCATAGCCCATCTCCCCCCAGGAGGAGAAGGTAGGCTCCACAGGCCCCTGCCCCCAGGGATACAGGTCCAGGTAGTCTCCCGGCGTGATGAAGCGGATCTCGGACTGCCGTGCGGCCAGGCGGGCCAGATGCTCCAGGAAGATGGGACCCTCAAACCACCAGTGGCCGAAGAGCTCCGCATCGTAGGGCGCCACAGCCACCGGCGGCGGCCCTCCGTCCAGCAGCCCGGCTACCACTGCCAGGTGGTGCTGCATGCGGTGGAGAAAGTGGGCCGCATGGCGGGCAGCCGTCTCTTCTGCCCTGTGCCGGTCGTAGTAGGCCTTCTGGTGGGTGGGGCCGGTGACCCGCCAGTACTTGAGACCGGTAAAGGCTCCTGATCCCGACGGGCCGGCCAGAGACCCCAAGTGTTCTGCAGGCCGGTGAAAGCCGATGTCCCAGTGAAACTCCCGGTACCACGGGTCGCCGGGATAGCCCTCAGTGGCACTCCACACCTGCCGTGACGAGGGCACGTCGCGCCCGAAAACGGCAAGCCCCCCTGGGGTCCAGCCGTGGCAGAAGCAGCCTCTGGGCGGAGCGGGCCGGGCGTGGGTAATGCCGTGGGTCTCCAGGAAGCAGAACTGCACGCCGGCATCCCGGAGGATCCGATCCACCCCCGGGAAGTAGCCGCACTCCGGCAGCCAGAAGCCCCGGGGTGGATGGCCGAACCGGCGGCGAAACTCCTCCACCGCCACCAGCACCTGTGCTCGCACGGAGGTGGGCTGGTGCTGAAAGAGCGGAAGGAAGCCGTGGGTGGCGCTGCATGTGATCAACTCAAGATACCCGGCCTTGGCCAGCCGGTGGAAGGCCTCCACCAGGTCCTGCTGGTACCGCTCTACATAGAGGCGGCGGACCCAGCGGTAGTGATGCCGGTGGAAGTGGGCGGGCAGGGCCTCGGGGCCCCCTGCTGCCCGGGCCACTTCCCGGTCTGCCAGGTCGATCACGGCCTCCAGGTGCCGCCGGCAGCGGCTTCTGAGCAGCGGGTCATCCAGCATCGCCATCAGGGTGGGGCTCAGGGAAAGGGTGAGCCGGAAAGGAATGCCCTCTGCCTCAAGCCGTTCCAGCATGGCCAACAGCGGCACGTAGCACTCGGCCACCGCCTCAAACAGCCACCGCTCCTCCAGGGCGTCGCTGTGGGCTACGTGCCGCACAAAGGGCAGATGGGCGTGAAGCACCAGGGCCACAAAGCCGGTTGGTTGATGGGCGTTCATAGCTGCAGACTCCCGGACCAGGGTCCCGGCTGACCGCCGTACATCCGGTAGAGGGCACTCTGGCTGCTTGGGCGGTCGTAGGGCATCTGCACAGGCTCAGAACGCTGAATCATGTAGTACCGCCCTTCCGGCGTTTTCCGGTCGTGGCTTACCACATACCGGTGGCCGGGCTTCAGTCCGTGGATGAAGGCGTGGTCGTCCCGCTCGTGGAGCGTCAGTTCAAACACATGGCCGCGGCGCAGGTCGGGATACCTGCCTGAGGTGACGTCGAAGATCCGCAGACACGGGGTTGTACGCTGCCACTCATCGGGACCCAGCAGGTTCCGCACCCGCCGGTCTGCCCCGGTGTCGAGTTCCCAATAGACATAGAGCGAACGGGGATTCCGCACCAGAACCACCATCTGCTCGTCCGCTTCGTCCACCGGGAATTCGGTACGTGGTGCGGTAGCCGGTGCCATGCCGCCCTCCCCGAAGGCATCCACCGGTCCCAGTTCTTCGGCCACTTCCATATCCGTAACTGGCTCGTGTCTGCCGCTGCCGGAGCGAATTCGCCGCACCCGGGGTCCCTCATCTGTGCCCACGATGAACCAGATGACAGCGGCCACCAGGATCACGGCGGCCAGGAATAACAGCGTCGCCATGTCGCTCACCCTCCGGTGCCAAATCTCGTTCCTGGCAAGTTTCCGTTCACCGGTGCGTTTTTATTCCGTTTGGGCGGGCAGCCTGAGAGGGGCCGTCTGGCTGGATGGGAAGGCGTTGGCTATAATGTTGGCATGCAGGAATTACGAGGGCCTCTACCGCCTGCGAAAGGGGGCGGTGCAGCGTGACCAGCAGAAGGGAGACCGATCTGTACGAGCCCATTAAGGCCGCGCTGACGGCACTGGGCTACACCGTGCGCAGCGAGGTAGATGACTGCGATCTGGTGGCCGTGCGGGGCGACGAGATCCTGGTGGTAGAGATGAAGCTCCGGTTTAACCTGGACCTGGTCCTGCAGGGCGCTGAGCGCCTGCAGATGGCGGACTCCGTCTACCTTGCGGTGGAAGCGCCGTCCAGCCAGCGGAAGAGCAGGCGCTGGCGTCAGATCAAGGAACTCTGCCGGCGCCTCGGGGTGGGGCTCATCACCGTGCGCTTCGGAGCCGGCAGCCCGGTGGTGGAAGTGCTTCTGGACCCTGCTGAGCCCCAGCGGCGCACCAGCCTGAAAAAGCGCGCCCACCTGCTCCGAGAGTTTGCCCAGCGCAGCGGCGATTACAACACGGGAGGAGCAACCCGGCGGCCGCTGGTCACCGCGTATCGTGAGGCGGCCTTGGAAGTGGCAGCCTACCTGCGCAGCGGCCCTGCATCTGTGGCGGACGTGCGGGCCGCCACCGGACGTGAGCGGGCCGGCGACATCCTGGCCGATAACTACTATGGATGGTTTGCGCGTGTCTCGCGGGGTGTCTACTGTCTTACCCCGGCCGGCAGCGAGGCCGTGGAACGCTACGCTGACGTGCTGACAAAGGCATGATGGGCGGCCCGACGCCATGGGGCGAAGCAGCGGTCCGGCGAAGCTGCTGCGCCCTTCGTGAGTTTGGAAGGAAATTGGAGGGGAATTATGCCGGTAAACCGCTTTTGGCGATCCGTCGGCAGTGTGGCAGCTTTTCTGTTTGCCATCGGACTGCTGCAGATTATCCTGTTTCGGGTGCTGACCCTGTTCGGAATTGTGAGTGTCGGCTTTGGGATTGGTCTCACCCTCGTGCGCACGGTGGTCAGCCTCGTTCCTGTGGTGGGTACTTTCCTTTATCTGGACTGGCGCTGGGGATGGGGACCGGAGCATATCGGCCTGCCCCGGCAGCAGTCGGCCGCGCTGATGGGGCTGCTGGGGCTGCTCATCGGCATGGCCGCGGCGGTGCTGGCCCACTTGGCGAGCGCGCTCTTCGCCGGAAGATGGGTCACACTGGCGGGTTTTCTGCCGAGGCCGTTTTCGATCCTGGACGTGGGCGACCTGGTGCTGCTCTTCGTAGAGGCCTTCGCGGTGGAACTGGTGTTTCGCGGCGTCGTCATCTCCCGCTACCAGGCTGACCTGGACGACCAGGAAGCAGTGCTGGCGGGCACGCTGACGCCCTTTGCATGGGTGATTCTGTCCACTGCGCTGCTGGGCGGTTTTCCGACGGCGGGCATCTACAACATCTGGCAGGCGGCGATGTCGGTTGCGCTGTCGCTCCTGTTCTTCCGGTTCAACTCCGTCTGGCTCACCAGCGGGCTGCGGGTCGGCATGCTGCTGATCCCGGAAGTACTGCAGATGGAGATCACGCGGATGGGCGGCATTCTGGTGTGGGGCACTGCCGCCGCTGTCCTCATCGCCATGGAGTGGAATCGTCTGAAGCACCTGCCCAGACCCATGGGGCCGCGCCGCAATCCGTTTAGGCAAGAGCGCAGCTGGCGGGGACCCTGGGGACCTCATTAAGTGCATATGAAATGCAAGGTTTTTGATTGCGTCCTTGCGCATACCCATACGGCTGGCAGCGGGCTGGATTGAGAATCCGGCCCGCTGCTTTAGGCTTTGGCGGGTTTCGGCCTGCAGATTATCGCATATTTATGCTTGAAATGCGCATAAAGATGCGTTACACTCAGGTACATCATGACAGAGAGCAAAGAGAGGAGGAACGGCGGTGGGGGCGACCATGACCACCCCGAAGGGGCGGGATTTCCTGTCACTGCACGACTGGAGCCGGCCAGAACTGGATCAGATTTTGACGCTGGCTGAGGAGTTGAAGCTGCGCCGCCGGTCCGGCCTGTCCGATCAGCCGCTGGCGGGAAAGACCGTGGGGCTCTATTTCGCAAAGCCTTCTACCCGCACGCGGGTCTCCTTCGAGGTGGGCGTGCAGCAGTTGGGAGGCAGCGCCCTGTTTCTGTCCGCCGCCGACCTGCAGCTGCGCCGTGGCGAAACCGTGGCCGACAGCGCCCGCGTGCTCTCCCGCTACCTGGACGGCATCGTCATCCGCACCTTCTCCCATCGGGAGGTGGAGGAGTGGGCAGCCTACGCTGACGTGCCGGTGATCAACGGCCTGACCGACCAGGAGCATCCCTGCCAGGTCATGGCGGACCTGCTCACCATCCGGGAGAAGAAGGGCCGGCTGGATGGGCTGCGCCTGGCCTACGTAGGCGACGGGAACAACATGGCCCACAGCCTGATGGACGGCTGCGCCAAGTTCGGCATGCACATCACCGTGGCCTGTCCGCCCGGGTATGAGCCCAGCAGTGAGGTCGTGGAGCGGGCTGCAGCCGCGGAAGCAGAGTCCGGCGGCTCTGTGCGGGTGACTACAGATCCCCGGGAGGCGGCTGAGGGCGCGGACATCGTCTACACCGACGTCTGGGCCAGCATGGGGCAGGAGGATGAAGCGGAGCACCGCAAGGCCGTGTTTGGGCCCTATCAGGTAAATCGGGCGCTTATGAACCTGGCAAAACCGGATGCGATCTTTATGCACTGCCTCCCCGCGCACCGGGGCGAGGAGGTGACTGCGGAGATTCTGGACGGCCCGCAGTCTGTCATTTTTGACGAGGCGGAGAACCGCCTGCACGCCCACAAGGCGATTATGGCACTGCTGATCGGCAATTGAGACGCGGCGCGCTCCGAGTGTTTCGGGGGAGTCGCTCTGCGCAGGCACACCTCTGGAGCAGGGTGTGCCTTTTTGGTTGTGCAGGCGATTTTACGGCCTGCGGGCAGGGCCAGCAGTTTCCCGCACTTTTTTCGTCTTTTCGATTCTGCATGGAATCCGGACAGATTTTCACCCGCGTAATGACAGGTAATCCTCCGGCGTGCAACGAATCTATTGGCATGGATACCAAACTTATGTCATTCTGGCTCAGGTTTCACCCCATTCACAAAAGCAAAACGAAGAGGGTTCGAGGCTCAACTTACACGGAGGTAATGATTGGTGGCAACCTGTGCGCTGTTCATCGATTATGAGAACGTCTACAGGTCACTCCGGGGGCAGAACATCTACGCGACCCATAAGCAGCTGGCAGACATTTTCAAGGCAGAGGCGCTCAAGTACGGCGAAGTAGTCTACGCCCGGGCGTACGCTCCCTGGGATATCTACCCCGAGGCCATGTCCGTCCTGGACCGCCACGATATTAAGCCGGATTATGTAGAAGGCGGACGGAAGGACAACGCGGACCTGGTAATGAGTTTACAGATTCAGGAGTTTCTCCGCCTCCCTGGCCGGGATGCCGACACCTTCATCCTGGTCACCGGTGACGGTGATTTTGTCCACGTCATCCGCATCCTCCAGCAGGAGAAGAAACGAGTGGTGGTCTGGGGGGTGGAGGGGTCCATCAGTTCACGCCTTGCCGCCAGGGTTGGTGAACTGGTCAACATCCAGACCATGCTGGCTCAGCACGGGCTGTTTCCCGGCCGCCGGGGAGACTTCGCCCAACGGGTGCCGTCGCCGCCAGCGGGACCGCCCTCTCGGGACGCTGCTGTCCGTGCCCTGATCTTGCGGGCTGAATCTGTGATGCTGGCCCGGGGATGGGTCCAGGTGCCCTTCCTGACCCTGCTGCACGAAATGGCTCGCTCCAGCATCCTGGGTACAGATGCTGAACAGCACCGCTTTCTCATTGTCAAATGCTTAGAGGCTGAAATTCTGGAGACCAAGAAGCAGCCCAATCCGAAACGACCTGGTACAGAGACAACCTTTATCCTCCTGAAGAAAGAGAACCCCACAGTCTCCCTTACATTAAGAAGCGTTGCCCGCGTCATCCTCCAAATGCGCCAGATCCTTGCCAGCATGCCCGGGGCCAGCTGGGTCGCTTACAGCCTTCTTGATAAGGCCCTGGCCAGCGATCCAGAGATGGTGGAGGGTTCTCCCAGCGAAGCCGAGCGCCGGGCCTGGATCGACCTCTGCATCGCCGAGGGGCTCCTCCGGCTGGAGCGGAAAGAGAACCCCCGGAACCCGGAGTTTCCCACCTCCGCCCTTTACCTGTGCGAGGACCACCCCTTTGTACAGCAGACAGTGCCCAGAGAGGACTACAAGCCGATGCTGATTCGGCTGGTGGTGCTGATGGATCACTACCTGACCCGCACCGGCTACCTTTGGATGTCCATGGGGCTGCTCCGCCAACAGCTGGCCGTCTACGGCAAGCGGGAGATGGAGCGGGCCATCCGCATTGCCAGCGAGTCCGGCCTGATTATCGTCCGGCAGCAGCCCAACCAGTTTGGCAGCCGGCCCACCACCGGCGCCTACCTGCAGGTGGAGCACCCGCAGGCGCGGGAGGCGCTGGCCTTGCGGGATGCAGCGCTGGATGCACTGCTCGAAGTCTGTGCCAACCAGCAGCCTGTCAGCCGGGCAGCGATCCTGGAACAGCTGCGGGACGCGGTGGGCGAGTCCGTTCCCGACGCTGTGGAGTGGCTGCAGCTCATGGTTGAGCACCAGGTACTGCTGCAGGGGAGCGGCGCGGACGGGGAAGAACGTTTCTTACTCAACCGGCAGCATCCGGTGGTCGCCCGAAGAGAATCACTGGTCTCTTGAATGCAGCAAGCTCTCCAGTATTGGAGGGCTTGTCTGATTTTCCCCCGGTGAAAACCCTAGCCCTTTCTCTGAAGGTTTTACTCATACAGCCAGACTGAAGCACATGATATCCTAATATTGAAAGCAGAAGCGTTGGAGGTGGCCGGAATGCCGGGCCCGCTGCGTTTCAAGTCTGCCCCCGCAGCAGCCGCTGACACAGAGATCCAGCCCTGCAGTCTCTGCTTGCGATGCGTGCGGGCCTGTCCCACAGGCGCTTTGAAGTACCATCACCGGACCTGGACGCTGAACCTGCAGATCTGCCACCGGTGCGGCGCCTGCACAGCGGTCTGCCCCAATCAGTTAATCAGCGTCCCCAGCCGTGGTGCTGTATTCAGTTAGAGAGCGGCGAACGCGCATTTTGCGATCCGCCGCTCTTTTTTTCACTCTTGATAATGGCCGCGGTAGCGGGCCCGGAGCACCTTCTTATCGAACTTGCCGGTGCCGGTCTTGGGAAGTTCCGCCAAGAAGACCACATCGTCGGGCAGCCACCAGGACGGGAAGCGCTGGCCGAGGGCCTCACGGATGGACTCTCTGTTGAGGCTGTCTGCCGCATCGGGCTTGGGAACCACGCAGGCCAGGGGGCGTTCATCCCATTTGGGATGGGGGCAGGCCACGACTGCGGCTTCCGACACGCCGGGAATCCCCATAATGGCGTTCTCCAAATCCACAGAGGAGATCCATTCGCCGCCCGACTTGATTACATCTTTGGCCCGGTCCACCAGCTTCAAGTAGCCCTCCGGATCCACCACGCCGATGTCGCCGCTGTGATACCATCCGTCGTAGAAAGCTTCGCGGGTCCGCTCGTCACGGTAGTACTCGGAGGCAATCCAGGGCCCCCTGAGGCAGACCTCGCCCATGGTCTTGCCGTCCCAGGGAACCTCCTGGCCGTTCAGATCCAGGAGTTTCATCTCGATACCCGGCACCACCATGCCCTGCTTATCGCGGTAATCCTGCTGCTCCGCGGGAGAGAGCGCTTCCAGATTGGGCTTGAGAAGGCCGAGATGGGAAATGGGCGCTGCCTCCGTCATCCCATACCCCTGGATCACGGTTACGCCGTAGCGCTCCCGGAAGGTTTCCGCCACGACGCGGGGGACGGCCGAGCCGCCGATGGTGATCCGCTTCAGGCTGGAGAGGTCGTGGGGCTCCTTTTCCAGGAGCTGCAGGACGCCCAGCCAGACCGAGGGGACGGCGGCGGAGATGGTAACCCGCTCCTCCTCAATCAGGGCTACCAGATCCCGAGGTGTAGGCCGGGGCCCAGGCAGTACCAGGCGGGCGCCCAGCCAGACGCAGGTGAAGGGAAAGCCCCATGCGTTGACGTGGAACATCGGCACCACGGGCATGGCGGTGTCCCGCATGGAGAGGCCCTGCCCATCCACCATGCCCATCATCATGGAATGAAGAAAGAGGGCCCGGTGGGCGTAGACCACACCCTTGGGGTTGCCCGTAGTGGCGCTGGTGAAACAGATGGCAGCGGGCTCCCACTCGTCCAGATCTGCCGGCCAGGAGTAGCTGGAGGGCTGTTCAGCCAGCTGCGTTTCGTAATCCAGCACGCCAGGTTCCTGGACGGGCGTCTCACTCAACGCCACGATGTGCCGCACTGTGGTCAGTTTATCCCGCAGCTTCAGGATGGTGGGCAGCAGGTCCGCATCCACCAGCAGGACTTTGTCTTCAGCATGGTTGAGGGTGTAGACAATGTGCTCTTCGGGCAAGCGGATGTTCACGGTATGGAGGACGGCGCCCATGCAGGGGACGGCGTAGTAAGCTTCCAGGTGCCAGTGGTTGTTCCACGCGAAGGTGGCCACCTTGTCGCCCCGCTCCACCCCCAGGCTGCGGAGGAGATGGGCCAGCTGATTGACCCGGCGGTAGTGATCGGCGTATGTATACCGGTGGATTCCGGTCTGGGTTCGGCTTACGACCTCATGGTTCGGAAAGAAGCGGTGGACACGTTCTAACATACTCGGAAGGGTCAGGGGATACCGCATGGTCATGCTGACCTCACCCCCACGTTTTGTCGGCGCTGATAATTCGCCGCCTCTGATCGTAATCCTCCGAGAATTCAGAACGTTATCTGGATAACATGCGGGTTAAAGGAATGCGGGAGGACCAGGATTCGTCCTCCCGCATGCTGGATTCTACAGGGTTTTCTGCTCCAGGTAGTGCTCCTTGTACCTGGAGCGCAGCACTTTCTTATCAAACTTGCCGGTCCCGGTTTTGGGCAGTTCCTCCAGGAAGACCACATCATCGGGGATCCACCAGGAGGGGAACTGCTTTCGCAGGGCGCCGAGAATCGACTCTTTGGAGAGGCTGCTGGCGTCTGCCTTGCGCACTACACAGGCCAGGGGGCGCTCATCCCACTTGGGATGGGGGCAGGCCACCACAGCCGCTTCGGCCACGCCGGGGACGCCCATGACGGCGTTCTCCAGGTCTACGGAGGAGATCCACTCGCCGCCGGACTTGATGACATCCTTCGTCCGGTCAACGAGCTTCAGGTATCCTTCCTCATCCACAACGCCGATGTCGCCGCTGTGGTACCAGCCGCCGTAGAAGGTATCCTTGGTGCGCTCATCCCGGTAGTACTCGCTGGCGATCCATGGACCCCGGAGGCAGACCTCACCCATGGTGCGCCCATCCCAGGGCACGGGCTGGCCGTTGTCATCGAGGAGTTCCATCTCCAGGCCCGGCATCAGGAGCCCCTGCTTGTCGCGGTAGTCCTGCTGCTCCTCGGGGCTGAGCTTTTCCAAATGGGGCTTCAGGTTGCCCAGGTGGGTGATGGGGGTGGCCTCTGTCATGCCGTAGACGTGTATGGTACGGCCGCCGGTATGCCGCTGAAGGGCCTGTGCGACGGCACGGGGCAGCGCCGACCCGCCGATGAGCAGCCGGTCGATGCTGGTGACATCGTAGGGCTCCTTCTCCAGCACCTGCAGGAGCCCCAGCCAGACGGTGGGTACGCCGCCGGAGACGGTAACCTGCTCTTCCTGAATGAGGCGGGCGACGTCCTGGGAAGAGGGGCGCGGGCCGGGCAGCACCAGCCGGGCGCCCAGGAAGACGGAGACGAAGGGCAGGCCCCAGCCGTTGACGTGATACATGGGCACCACCGGCATGACGGTATCCCGCTGGGAGATGGCTGCGGTGTCCACCATGCCCATCATCATGGAGTGGAGCCAGATGGCCCGGTGGGCGTAGATGACCCCCTTGGGGTTGCCGGTGGTGGCGCTGGTGAAAGCCAAGCCCGCGGGCTCCCACTCGTCCAGGTCAGGCCAGGCGTAGCTGGTGGGCTGGCCGGCCAGCAGCGCCTCATAGTGCAGCACATCGGGCTCCTGCGGCGGTTCGTCGGCCAGGGAGACGATGGCCTGGACCGTCTTGAGCTGGTCGCGCACTTTGAGGATCATGGGTAGGAAATCGTTGTCAACCAGAAGCACCTTGTCTTCAGCGTGGTTGATGGTGTAGACGATGTGCTCCTCAGGCATCCGGATGTTGACGGTGTGGAGCACCGCACCCATGGTGGGCACGCCGAAATAGGCTTCGAGATGCCTGTAATGGTTCCAGGAGAGGGTTCCTACCTTATCGCCCCGCCGGATTCCCAGATTCTCCAGGGCGTTGGCCAGCTGGCAGACCCGCTTATAGTAGTCGGCGTAGGTGTAGCTGTGGCGGCCATTTAGGGTCCGGGTGACGACCTCCTGGTGGGGATAGAAGCGCCTGGCGCGCTCCAGCATCCCGCGGGTCGTAAGTGGATACCGCATGGTCATGCTTCGCTCACCCCCATAAATTGTCAGGAGTGGGATTCGCCAGGAACTCCCATTGTCCTCCGACTCTTCATAATAATCTAACAAAGACTCTGTACCTGCATGGTCGCTGTGGGGAGCGCTTCAGGCATAAAGGAAGCGGGGGACGTCGTGCCGTCCTCCCGCTCTGTACTATTTGGCTGCTGCAATCTGATAGTGGCTGCTGAACCGGGCCCGCAATAGCTTCTTGTCAAACTTGCCGGTACCCGTCTTGGGGATCTCATCCAGGAAGACGACGTCGTCCGGAATCCACCAGGAGGGGAACCGCTGCCGCAGGCCGTTCAGAATGGCCTCCTTCGTCAGGCTGCCGGCGGCTTCCGGCTTGGCCACTACGCAAGCCAGCGGGCGCTCATCCCACTTGGGATGGGGACAGGCCACCACCACAGCCTCGGCAACGCCGGGAACACCCATGATGGCGTTCTCCAGGTCCACCGAGGAGATCCACTCGCCGCCCGACTTGATTACATCTTTCGTACGGTCCACCAGTTTCAGGTATCCCTCGGAGTCCACCACGCCCAGGTCGCCGCTGTGGTACCAGCCGTCGATAAAGGCCTCGCTGGAGCGCTCATCCTGGTAATACTCGCTGGCGATCCATGGGCCCCGGAACCAGACCTCGCCGATGCTCGTGCCGTCCCAGGGTACATCGTTGCCCTCGTCGTCCACCAGCCGCATCTCGATGCCCGGCACCAGCAGCCCCTGCTTGTCCCGGTAGTCCTGCTGCTCCTCGGGGCTGAGCTGCTCCAGGTGGGGTTTCAGGGTGCCCACCGTGACGAGGGGTGTCGCCTCGGTCATGCCGTAGACATGGAGCATGGGCCGGCCGAACTTCTCCTGGAAGGCCTGGGCCAGAGCCCTGGGAAGCGCCGCACCGCCTACGCAGATCCGGGAGAGGCTGGAGATGTCGCGGGATTCTCGTTCCAACTCGTTCAGAACACCCAGCCAGACGGTGGGCACCGCAGCCGAGATGGTGACCCGCTCCTGGGAAATGAGCTGGACCAGGTCTGCCGGGGTGGGCCGGGGACCGGGCAGCACCTGGCGGCAGCCCAGGAAGACGGCAGCGAAGGGGATGCCCCAGGCATTCACATGGAACATGGGCACCACCGGCATGACGGTATCGCGCATGGAGAGGCCGATGGTATCTGCCATGCCCAGCATCTTGCCGTGCAGGTAGAGGGCGCGGTGCGCGTAGACCACACCCTTGGGATTGCCGGTGGTAGCGCTGGTGAAGCACATGCCGGCCGGTTCCCATTCGTCCAGGTCCTCCGGCCACGGGTAGCGGTCGGGCTGCTCAGCCAGCAGCGCTTCGTACTGCAGCACACCGGACCCTTCCGGCGCATCGTCTCCCCAGACGACGATGTGCCGGACCGTGGTAAGCTGGTCCCGCACCTTCAAGATGATGGGAAGTTGGTCTGCGCTCACCAGCAGCACGTTGTCCGCGGCATGGTTGATGGTGTAAACGATGTGCTCTTCAGGGAGCCGGATGTTTACTGTATGCAGGACTGCGCCCATGGAAGGGATGGCGAAATAGGCTTCCAGGTGCCAGTGATCGTTCCAGCCGAACGTGGCCACCTTGTCTCCCCGGTTTACCCCCAACTGTCGGAGTGCATGGGCCAGCTGGTTCACCCGGCGGTAGTAATCGGCATACGTGTACTTGTGAATACCAGTAAGAGTGCGGCTGACGACCTCCTGATAGGGAAAGAAGCGGAAGGCGCGCTCCAGCATCCCCTGGGTCGTCAAAGAATATTTCATCGTCAAAAGGTTCACCCCCGTTTGTTGTGAACCATCAAATACGCCGCTCTTTTTCCTATTCCTCCAATTCTCATAACGATTCTGCTTGTGAAAAACGTAACCTCCGGACCAGATCCGGAGGTTGCTGCTGAGGTGCGCTAGCGGGTTCCGGGCGCCAGCTGGCTGTGCAGACGGCTCCGCAGCGCTTTCTTGTCAAATTTGCCCGTGCTGTTTTTGGGGATCTCCTTCAAAAAGATGACCTCATCGGGGACCCACCACCGGGGGAAGCGCTGCCTCAGAGCATCTAAGATGGCTTCTCCTGTGAGGCTGCCGGCTGCTTCAGGCCTTAGAGCAACGTAGGCCACAGGGCGCTCATCCCATTTGGAATCGGGCCGGGCCACCACCGCTGCTTCGGCCACCCCGGGGATTGCCATGATGGCGTTCTCCAGGTCCACGGAGGAGATCCACTCGCCGCCGGACTTGATCACATCTTTGGCCCGGTCCACCAGCTTCAGGTAGCCTTCCTCATCCACCACGGCCAGATCTCCGCTGCGGTACCAGCCGTCCCGGAAGGAGTCCCGGCTTCGTTCATCTCGGTAGTATTCGGCGGCCACCCAAGGGCCCCGGAGCAGGACTTCACCGATGGTGCGCCCGTCCCAGGGCACTTCCTGGCCCCTTTCGTCCACCAGCTTCAACTCAAGGCCGGGCATCAGCAGCCCCTGCTTGTCGCGGTAGTCCTGCTGCTCCGCTGGGCTCAGGTCTTCCAGATGCGGCTTCAGACGGCCAGCCGACAGGAGCGGAGCCGTCTCCGTGGTGCCGTACAACTGGAGCACCGGGCAGCCGTACTTCTCCCGGTAGGCCTCGGCCAGGGCCCGGGGCACCGCAGAGCCGCCGATGAGGAGCCGCGTGAGGCTGCCGATGTCGTAGGGTTCCTCCTCCAACACCTGCAGCACGCCCTGCCAGACGGTGGGGACGCCGCCGGTGACCGTGACCCGCTCCTCCTGAATGAGGTGGGCGAGATCCCGGGGAGTGGGGCGGGGGCCGGGCAGGACCTGCCGGGCGCCATACAACACGGCAGCGTAGGGCAGGCCCCACGCGTTCACGTGGTACATGGGCACCACCGGCATCACAACGTCTTTCATTGAAAGGGCTACGGTATCGGCCATGCCCACCATCATCGCGTGAAGGAAGAGGGCACGGTGGGCATAGACCACGCCCTTGGGGTTGCCTGTGGTGGCGCTGGTAAAGGCCATGCCCGCGGGCGCCCATTCGTCCAGGTCCTCCGGCCAGGGGTAGCTGTCAGGCTGCCCTGCCAGCAGGGTCTCGTAATCCAGCAGTCCGGGCTGCTGGGGGGGCGCCTCGCCCATGACGATGATTTCCCGGACGGCGGCCAGCCTGTCCCGCACCGCCAGGATGGTGGGCAGCAGGTCCTCGTCCACCAGCAGAATCTGGTCCTCGGCGTGATTGATCGTGTAGATGATGTGCTCTTCAGGCAGACGGATGTTTACGGTGTGGAGTACAGCCCCCATGGTGGGCACCGCCAGGTAGGCCTCGAGGTGCCGGTGATGGTTCCATGCGAAGGTTGCCACCCTGTCCCCAGGGCGGACTCCCAATCCGCGGAGGGCATGGGCCAGCTGGCTGACCCGCCGGTGGAAGTCGGCGTAGGTGTACCGGTGAATGCCGGCTCTGGTGCGGCTGATGATCTCCTGCCGGGGAAAGAACCGGCGAGCTCGCTCCAGCAGCCCGCGGGTGGTAAGAGGATACCTCATGGTCATGTGTGCTCACCCCCAGTGAATGTGCCGCCTCCAATTCGCCGGATTGCCAGCCAATCCTCTGAACAGTAACAATCTTCTGTGACAGTTTCGACGGAAAACCCCCGGGGCTCTCCCCGGGGGCTCAGCGTGTTGGATGGAACCTCTGCGGACCACCACATGTGATTGTGATAACTTTGACGGAAGAGAAGGACTATTCGTGTATTCGTGCGAATAAAGAAAAGCGGTGAATGGCTGTTCATTCATGCGGAGTGAAGGGGAGCGCAAAGGGGGTGGTCCGCGGTTGGCGGTGCGCAGTGGCGACAAGTCCGCCGCCATACTGGACGCAGCTCAGAAGGTAATCGCTCGCGAGGGCTACCACAGCGCTCGCATCTCACATATCGCAGCAGAGGCCGGCGTGGCAACCGGCACCGTCTATCTCTATTTCCGGAACAAGCCTGACCTGCTGCTCAGCCTCCTCCGCAGTCGAGTGGGAAGATTGGTGGCCAATGCCCGCAGCTGCCTGAGCGGCGCAGCGGACCCGGAAGAGAAGCTCCGCCGCTTCGTCCGCCAGCACCTCCGGTCGCTGGCGGACAAGCGGGATTTGGCAGTAGTCACCCAAATCGAGATGCGGCAGGCAGACTTTCGGGTCCAGCGGCAGATCAGCGAAGTGATGCGGGAGTACTTCCAGGTGATCGACGAGATCGTGGCTGAAGGCCAGGCCGCCGGCTTCATCCGGCGATCGGTAGATGCCCGGCAGATTCGGAACATGATCTTCGGCACGCTCGATCAGACGGTAACAGCCTGGGTTCTGTCCGGCTTCAAGTTCGACCTTGAAGCCATGGCGGACCCCACCTATGAACTGATCACCCGCGGCGCAAGCGAACGAAACGGAGGGGGAGTGGGGACGAATGGAGATTCTGGTGCTGCTGAAGCAGACGTTTGACACAGAGGCAAAGGTCACTGTGGAAGACGGTCGGGTCCTGGACGATGACGTCACCCTGGTGATCAACCCATACGACGAGTACGCGGTGGAAGAGGGGCTTAAGATCCGAGAAGCGGTAGGCGGGTCGGTCACCGTGGTCTCTGTGGGGGACGCGCGGGTGGATGAGGCGCTGCGCCGGGCCCTGGCCATGGGTGCCGATGAGGCCGTGCGGATTGAGCCTCCGGCCGGTGCCGACGAAGTGGTGGTGGCGAACCTGCTGGCGGCCTACGCCAAGGACAAGCAATTCGATATCGTGCTGGGCGGCAACGTCTCGGTGGACACCGGCGCCGGCCAGACCGCCCTTCGCTTTGCGGAGATCCTCGGCATTCCCCATGTGGCAGCGGCCCTCAAGCTAGAGGTCGCCGGCAGCACCGCCACCGTACACCGGGACGCCGAGGGCGACACCGAAGTGGTGGAGGTACCGCTTCCGGCGCTGATTACCGCCCAGCAGGGGCTGAATGAACCGCGGTATCCCTCCGTGCCCGGCATCATGAAGGCGAAGCGGAAGAAGATTGCCCTGCTCACCCCTGCTGATCTGGGCGTGGCGGTCTCTCCCCAGACGCAGGTGATCGAGATCTTCCAGGCAGAGCAGAACCGGCGCAACACCCTGATTAAGGGCAGCGCCGCCGAACAGGCCAAGCAGCTGGTGCAGCTGCTGCGCAGCGAAGCCAAGGTGATTTAAGGGGAGGGCATACAGTCGATGGCACGCAACGTACTGGTGGTGGCCGAGGTTCGCAACGGTGCACTCCGGCCGGTCTCCTTTGAATGCATCGCCGCGGGCCGTCTCGTGGCCGAGGGCGGCAGCGTAACGGCAGTGCTCCTGGGACAGGACGGTGCGTTTGCCCAGGAGCTGATTCAGCGGGGCGCAGACAAGGTCGTTGTGGTGAAGGGCGCAGGTCTGGCCCAGTACACGCCTGACGGGTGGCTTTCGGCACTCCAGGCCGTGGCGCAGGATGTCCGGCCGGACGTCGTCTTCACCGGCCATACGGGCATCGGCCGGGATCTGGCACCCCGCTTTGCCCAGCGGAACGGCGCCGGCATGGTCTCGGACGCAATCGACGTCAAGGTGGTCGACGGACAGGTGGTCTTCACCCGGGCCATCTACGCGGGCAAGGCCTACGCCAAGCAGGTGATCCCGCAGGGGCAGATCGTCGCCACCATTCGACCCAACAACCTGGCAGCACTGGAGCCTGAGGCTGGCCGCACCGGTGATGTGGCGGAGGTGGCTGCGCCGGCGGCGGATCTGCGCACCGTCGTGAAGGAAGTGGTCCGGCAGTCTACCGGCGGTGTGGACCTGACCTCTGCCAAGATCGTGGTCTCCGGTGGGCGGGGTGTAAAGAGCGCCGAAGGGTTTGCGCCGCTCAGGGAGCTGGCTCAGGTGCTGGGGGCAGCAGTGGGCGCCTCTCGAGCCGCATGCGACGCCGGCTACTGCGACTACGCCATGCAGGTGGGGCAGACCGGCAAGACTGTTACGCCGGACCTTTACATCGCCTGCGGCATTTCCGGTGCGATTCAGCACCTGGCCGGTATGAGCGCTTCTAAGGTCATCGTGGCCATCAATAAGGATCCGGAAGCGCCCATTTTCAAGGTGGCCGACTACGGCATCGTGGGCGACCTCTTTGAGGTGGTGCCGCTCCTCACCCAGGAGTTCAAGGCGCTGCTGGCTCAGGGATAGGTTAGGTGGAGCGCGCCTCCACCGGGATGGTGGGGCCTTCTATGGCTGATATCAACCGAACGGTTGGTTGAAAACCTGAATACTGATGGATGAGGAGGCAGACCTGCATGCCCAAGGCGATCCGCAGGGCGGCGGTGCTGGGTGCCGGCGTAATGGGCTCCCAGATTGCGGCCCACTTGGCCAACGTGGGCATTCCCACGCTGCTCCTGGACGTCGTTCCCAAGGAACTGACCCCCGACGAGGCCCGCAGGGGCCTTACCCTGGAGGCAAAGCCGGTGCGGAACCGCCTCGCCCTGGGTGCGCTGCAGCGGCTGGCGAAACTGAAGCCGTCGCCGCTGTTCAGCCCCGAGGTGGTGGAGTTGATCACCCCCGGCAATCTCGAGGATGACCTGCCCCGGGCGGCCGAGGTGGATCTGATCATCGAGGCCGTGGTGGAGGATCTCGCCGTGAAGCAGGCCCTCTGGAAGCGGGTGGCGGAGTACTGGCAGCCCGGCACCATCGCCGCTTCCAACACCTCCGGCCTTTCCATCGCAGCCATCGCAGAGGCGACCCCGGCGGCCTTCCGGCAGCACTTCCTGGGTGCGCATTTCTTCAACCCGCCCCGGTATATGAAGCTGCTGGAGCTGATCCCCACCCCGGAAACCGATCCGGCCGTACTTGAGCAGATGCGGGCTTTCGGGGAAGAGGTGCTCGGCAAGGGCGTGGTCGTCTGCAAGGACACCCCTAACTTTATCGGCAACCGGATCGGCGTCTACGGGCTGATGGTGGTCCTGGACGCCATGCAGCGGCACGGCCTCAAAGTGGATGAGGTGGATGCCCTGACCGGTCCGGTCATCGGCCGTCCCAAGTCTGCCACCTTCCGGACCCTGGATGTGGTGGGCATCGACACCTTCGTCCTGGTGGCTGATAACTGCCGGGCCACCATCGCAGGTCCCGAAGCAGAGGTCTTTACCGTACCTGAGCCCCTGCGCGAACTGGTTCGCCGGGGCTGGCTGGGGCAGAAGAGCAAACAGGGCTTCTTCCGCAAGGAGGGGGGCGAGATCCAGGTCCTGGATCTGGACACCCTGGAGTACCGGCCCCGCCAGAAGGCCTCCTTCGCTTCGCTGGAAGCAGCCAAGGCTGTGCCCGACCTGTCTCAGCGGATTCGGACCCTGGCCTTCGCACCGGACAAGGCAGGCCAGTTCCTCTGGGATGTGCTGAAGCGGACCCTGCTTTACAGCGCCCAGAAGGTGGGCGAGATCGCCGACGACTTTGTCAGCATCGACAACGCCATGAAGTGGGGCTACAACTGGGACCTTGGGCCCTTCGAACTCTGGGATGCCCTGGGCCTGGCCGAGTCTGTGGCCCGGATGAAGGCCGAAGGCGAAGCCGTGCCTGCCTGGGTGGAAGAGGCAGCCGCCCGGGGCGGCTTCTACGCCAGCCGTGAAGCAGCAGCGCCGGTCAGCGGCCGGGTGATTCGGATTGACGGTCTGAAGGCCCAAGGGCGGGTGGTCCGGGAGAAGAAGGGCGCCACCTTGCTGGATATGGGTGACGGCGTACTCCTGCTGGAGACCCACTCCCCCAAGGCGGCCATCGGTCCGGACGTGATCGCCGTGATGCGGCAGGCCGCCGAAGAACTGCACACCGGGAAGTGGACCGGCCTGGTGATCGGCGCCCAGACCCCCAACTTCTGCGTCGGGGCCAATCTGATGATGATCCTGATGGAGGCCCAGGAAGAAGAGTGGGATGAGATTGACCGGATCATCAAGCAGTTCCAGGATGCGGCAATGGCGCTGAAGTACGCCCCGCGGCCTGTTGTGGCAGCGCCCTACGGCATGACCCTGGGGGGCGGCTACGAGATTGCAGCAGCGGCTGATATGATCGTGGCTGCAGCCGAGACCTACATGGGCCTGGTGGAGGTGGGCGCCGGCCTGATCCCCGGCGGCGGCGGCAACAAGGAGCTGCTGATTCGGGCCCTGGAGGGGCTCCCGGTGGCTGGCGGCGGCCTGGGCGCTTCGGTTCCTCTGGCCAGCGGCGCGGCGGTGGACCTGCAGCCGCTGCTGAACAAGGTCTTTGAGACCATCGCCACGGCAAAGGTCTCGAGCAGCGGGCCGGAGGCCCGGGGGCTGGGCTACCTCCGGAAGACGGACCGGATCGTCGCCAACCGGGATCACCTCCTCTACGAGGCTAAAAAGGCGGTGCTGGCCCTGGACCAGGCAGGCTACCAGCCGCCCAAGCCGGTAACCATCCCCGTGCTGGGCCCCGAAGGCCGGGCCGTGCTGGAGATGGCCATCTATGGCATGCAGCAGGGCCACTACGCCACCGAGTACGACGGCGTAATCGCCCGGAAGCTGGCCTACGTGCTTACCGGCGGCGACGTGCCCAGCCGGACCTACGTCAGCGAGCAGTACCTCCTGGATTTGGCGCGGGAGGCCTTCCTGAGCCTCTGCGGCGAGAAGCGGAGCCAGGAGCGGATGCAGTACATCCTGAAGACCGGTAAACCCCTGCGGAACTAGGAGGTGGCGGCAATGCGTGAAGTAGTCATCGTCAGCGGCGCCCGGCTGGCCCTGGGCAAGTCGCACCGGGGCTCCCTGCGGACTGTGCGGCCTGAGGACATGGCTGCCACGGCAGTTAGAGAGGCGGTGCGGCGGGTGCCCGGACTGGATCCGGCCCAGGTGGACGATGTAGTGCTGGGCTGCGCCTTCCCGGAGGGAGAGCAGGGCTCCAACATCGGCCGTATTGCCGCCCTGCGGGCGGGTCTGCCGGAGAGCGTACCGGGCTTTACCATCAACCGCTTCTGCTCCAGCGGTCTGAATGCCATCGCCATCGGGGCCGGGTCCATCATGTCCGGCAGTGCGGAGATCGTTGTCGCCGGCGGTGTCGAGTCCATGAGCCGGGTGCCCATGGGCGGCCACACGCCCCGGCCCCATCCCGAAATTGCGGCCAACTACCCGCAGCTCTACATGGCCATGGGTCACACGGCGGAGAACGTCTGCGCCCGGTTCAACGTCACCCGTGAGGACTGCGACGCCTTTGCCCTCCGCTCCCATCAGCGGGCGGCGGCTGCCATCGACGCCGGGAAGTTCAAGGATGAGATCGTGCCCATCACCGTCAGGCAGACGGCCTACGACGGAAAGCGTACCGTGGTGAAGGAGTTCGTCTTCGACACCGACGAGGGCGTCCGGCGCGACACCTCCATGGAGGCTTTGGCCCGGCTCAAGCCGGCCTTCGCCGCAGGGGGCAACGTGACCGCCGGCAACTCCAGCCAGACTACCGACGGCGCCGCAGCAGTGGTGCTGATGAGCGCTGAGAAGGCCGCAGAGCTCGGTGTGAAGCCCATGGCGATCTTCCGCTCCTTTGCGGCAGGCGGCGTTGACCCTGCCGTGATGGGCATCGGCCCCGTGGCGGCGGTGCCCAAGGCCCTGAAGATCGCAGGACTGACCCTGGATCAGATCGACCTGGTGGAGCTGAACGAAGCCTTTGCTTCTCAGGCCGTGGCCGTGATCCGGATGCTGGAGATGGATCCGGAGCGGGTGAACGTCAACGGCGGCGCCATCGCCCTGGGGCATCCCCTGGGAGCCACTGGTGCGCGGCTTACGGTCTCGATCATCTACGAAGGGCTGCGCCGCAAGGCCCGGTACGGGCTGGTCACCATGTGCGTGGGCGGCGGCATGGGCGCTGCCGGGATTTTCGAGTTTGTGCACTAAAGGAGGGCGTAGGGGATGGCGGAGACCACCAACAAGGTGAAGAGCGGCTCTTTCCTGCTGCAGGCCCACCGTCCGGCGGATGTCTTTATTCCGGAGGAGCTCACGGAAGAGCAGCGGCTGATTGGAGAGACAGCCCGCAGCTTTGCCGACAAGGTGCGGGAGATGCTGCCGGAGATCGAACAGGATAAGCCGGGCAAGTCGCGTCCGCTGCTCCGGGAGGCCGGTGAGCTGGGCCTGCTGGCCCTGGAGATTCCCGAGCAGTACGGCGGTATGGGGCTCGACAAGATCACGGCCACCGTGGCCACGGAGGAGTTCTCCCATGCCGGTCCTTTCAGCGTCACGATCGGCGCCCAGACGGGCATCGGTTCACTGCCCATCGTCTATTTCGGCAACCAGGAGCAGAAGGCCAAGTATCTGCCGAAGCTGGCCACCGGCGAGTGGGTGGCGGCCTACGCCCTGACCGAGCCGGGCTCCGGATCCGACGCCCTGGGCGCCCGGACCACCGCCCGCCTGAGCGACTGCGGCAAGTTCTGGGTTCTGAACGGCACCAAGCAGTGGATCACCAACTCCGGCTTCGCCGATCTCTTTGTGGTCTATGCAAAGGTGGATGGCGAGAAGTTCTCCGCTTTCATCGTGGAGCGGAACTTCCCCGGCGTGTCGGTGGGACCGGAGGAGGATAAGCTGGGCTTGCGGGCTTCTTCCACCTGCTCGGTGATCCTGGAAGATGCCAAGGTGCCGGTGGAGAACCTGCTGGGTGAGATCGGCAAGGGCCACCTGATCGCCTTCAACATCCTGAACATCGGTCGCTGGAAGCTGGGCGCCGGCTGCACCGGCTCGGCCAAGCGGAGCCTGCAGGTGGCCACCGAGTACGCTAAGACTCGGGAGCAGTTCGGCCGGCCCATCGCCGAGTTCCGGGCCATTCAGCAGAAGCTGGCGGAGATCAATATCCGCACCTATGTGAACGAGTCCATCTCCTACCGGGTCGCCGGGATGATCGACGCCAACCTGGCTGGTCTGGACTACACGGCTGAGGACGCCGGCCGGGAGGCGGCCAAGCGGATCGCAGAATACGCGGTGGAGTGCTCCATCAGCAAAGTGTACGGTTCCGAGGCGCTCTTCTACGCGGCCGACGAGGCGCTGCAGATCCACGGCGGCTACGGCTTCATGAACGGATACGAAGTCTCAGCCGGCTACCGCGATTGCCGGATCAACCGGATCTTTGAGGGCACCAACGAGATCAACCGGCTCCTGATTCCCGGCACGCTGGTTCGTCGGGCCCTAAAGGGGGAACTGCCCCTGATGGCGGCTCTGAAGGGGCTGCAGGATGGCCTGATGAACTTGACCCCCTTCGAGGATTCGGGCCAACCGCTGGCCCGGGAGCAGTTCCTGATCGACCGGGCCCGGAAGGTCTTCCTGCTGCTGGCCGGTCTCGGGGTGCAGAAGTACGGCAC
>Ga0134090_1000872_pt1 | contig 22492 bp, 18 predicted proteins | sample 1_4taG_FD_94453 | JGI IMG/M metagenome (GOLD analysis project Ga0134090, IMG submission 94453) | Switchgrass degrading microbial communities from high solid loading bioreactors in New Hampshire, USA - 1_4_20_6_A1 metaG | ecosystem: Engineered > Bioreactor > Semi-continuous > Anaerobic >...
ATCATGTCCGCCGCCTAAGCCAGCGCCTCTATGCCTTCCTACTGCGTCTATCTCGTCTATGAACACAATGCACGGAGCATTTTTCTTCGCTTGTTCAAACAAATCCCTTACACGGGAAGCACCGACACCCACGAACATTTCCACAAAGTCCGAACCGCTTATGCTGAAAAATGGAACCCCGGCTTCTCCTGAAACTGCTTTTGCCAGCAAGGTTTTTCCTGTACCGGGAGGTCCCACCAGCAGAACGCCTTTGGGAATCCTGGCTCCCAGTTCCACAAACTTCTTGGGCTGCTTAAGGAATTCAACTATTTCCTTCAGCTCTTCTTTTTCCTCATCTGCACCAGCAACATCGTCAAAGGTTATCTTCCTTTTATCGTCGGTGGTCATTTTAGCCCTGCTTTTGCCGAAGGACATCACCCTATTTCCTCCACCACCCTGGGACTGCTGGAGAAAAAACACCCAAAAGAGCACAAATACCACTATCAATCCTAAAGTTGGCAGTATAGCTACCCACCACGGAGGTGATGGTGGTGGTGTATACCTAAAGGTCTTCACTTTGTTATTCAAGACCGCATCATTGACCAATTCAGTAAACGAATCTACGGATGGTATATTTACCAGATACCTATTTCTTGAATCAGGATCCGGATTGTTAACAAACTCTACGGTGGCCTCATTACCCTGCAGCACAATTGTCTTTACATTGGAATTGTTTATTTCAGTCAACAGATCCGAATAATTTTTTTCTTGAGGATTATCAGTACCTTGTAACATCATAAGGACAAAAATAATTATTACGAAAAGTACTATATAAAAACTTAATCCCTTGAAATACTTCAAATAGCTCCCTCCTCATTCTGAATAATAAAAAGCTGTCAAAATCTATATCCAAAATATCTGTATCTTGCAACCTGTTATTTACTTCACTTTTGCCCAATATTAACTAATATATTAACATAAACGAAAATAAAACACAATAAATACCAGCTATTACTTTGCGCATTTATATTCTAGCCTTAATATGTTTTTAGTATTTTCAGTTACTATAAATTTATCACTTATTTTATGCCCGATTATCCAAACTATTTCGTTGCCGCAGGCAATGACGGGTATTTCATCTCTTATCTCTTTAGGAATTTTGCAATCAATGAAATATTCTTTAAGCTTTTTTGTCCCATTGGATTTATATGGCTTAAAAACATCACCATTTTTTCTATTCCTGATATATATTCCATCATAGAGCCTATTATAATCAAAAAATTGAACCAGGGACCGGTTTTTGACATTTCCTTGGAATGAAAAATCTCCGTCATTGGGCAAAATATCGGCGGTGAGAACAGCATCGAGATGTTCAACCACAGTCGTACCCGGTATTTTAACCTGTTCGCAAAAGGCCGGTGTTTTTTTAAGGTCTTTGATTTTGGATATCTTAAGAACATTGTAAGACTTTGATATCTTAAGCCCGGAAGGAAGGTGAATCTGTTTTCCCGTCTGACCGTTTATGCACAGATCTACAGCCTTTTCCACATGCACATTTTCAATGCCTTTCAGATTACCCTTGATTTCCCTCACTGCCAAGCGGATTACTCTTTTTAATATTGCCGGGGGATTTTTCTTCAGCTTTTCAACATCCAAACATATTTCCCCGGCATCCTTTGCTGAAGTGCTTTCACAAAAAGCTTGAATTGCTGCATCTTCTATGAACTCGCTATCCTCTTTGATAAGTCTCGACATCCTGAAAAGGCTTTCCGTTATATCTGTCCCGGACAGCCTGCTCATATGCGGTATCAATTCAAGACGTATCTTATTCCTTGTATATAAGCTTTCCAGATTGGAGCTGTCAGTTCTGGGGTTTAACGAATGGATTCTGCAATACTCCTCAATATCTTTTCTGTCTATTTCCAAAAGGGGCCGGACTATATTTCCACGTTTAAAATCCATCCCTTTCAGTCCATCCATGCCTGTACCGCGCATAATATTCATAAGCACGGTCTCAGCCTGGTCATTCCTGTTATGGGCTACAGCTATTTTATCAGCGCCCACATCCCGGGATATTTTATCAAACTCGCGGTATCGGATTTCCCTGCCGGCTTCCTCAAGGGAAATGCCTTCCCGGGCAGCAATTCCACCTATGTCAAAGGAACGCACATACAAAGGCACCCCGAGTTTTTCACACAAGCTTTCTACATATTTCTGATCAGCATCTGCCTCTTCACCGCGCAGCATATGGTTTATATGAACCGCAAACAGCCTGAGCTTTAAGTTTTCCGAAAGGGAATTCAATACGTGCAAAAGGCATACAGAATCCGGGCCGCCGGAAACACCAACGACCACACCTTCTCCCTTTTCTATCAGTTTATACTTATTGATGGTATCCAGTATCCTATCTTTCAGCATATTCTAATTGGCAACTAACCACCTATCCTCTGAACTTTTCCAGATTTGCAAATTTTGTATACTGCCCGAGCCATACCAGTTCCACCGTCCCGGTCGAACCGTTTCTATGTTTGGCCAATATCACTTCAGCAATATTCTTTTTTTCCGTATCAGGATTATAATAATCATCCCTATACAAAAACATTACTATATCCGCGTCCTGCTCTATAGCCCCCGACTCCCTGAGGTCGCTCAGCATCGGCCTGTGGTCTGTTCTGGCCTCCGGGGCACGGCTGAGCTGGGAAAGGGTAATGACAGGGACATTGATTTCCTTCGCCAGGATTTTCAATGATCTGGATATTTCCGATATCTCCTGCTGCCTGCTGTCACTCTTCCCTCTACCCTGCATGAGCTGCAGGTAGTCTATCACTACAAGGCCAAGACCTTTTTCCAGCTTAAGTCTTCGGCATTTCGCCCTTAACTCCATTACTGAAACGCCAGGGGTATCATCTATGTATATCGGAGCTTCAGACAGAGGCCCCAAAGCCTTGGCAACCTTTTGCCAGTCATCATCCTCCAGCTTTCCGGTTCTCATCTTTTGGCTGTCCACCATCGCTTCGCAGCAAAGCATCCTGTTCACAAGCTGTTCTTTGGACATCTCAAGGCTGAATATGGCTACAGGAACCTTTTCGTGAACTGCAGCATGTTGGGCAATATTAAGGGCAAATGCCGTCTTCCCCATGGCAGGCCGGGCAGCAATCAATATCAGATCCGAGTTGTGAAGCCCTGAGGTCTTGAAATCAAGATCGCTGAACCCTGTAGGTATTCCTGTTACATGCCCTTTATTGTTGTAAAGTTCTTCCAGCTTGTTAAAAGTCTCCACCAGCACTTCCTTTATCGGGGTGAAGCCTTTGAGGTTTCGCTTCTGCAGTATGTCAAATATGCTTTTCTCCGCCTTATCCAGGACATAGTTAACTTCTTCCGAAGCTTCATATCCCATGTTTACAATCTCGCTGGAAGCCTTTATCAGATTTCTTAAAATGGATTTCTCCTCGACGATTTGCGCATAATGCCTGGCATTTGCAGTAGTCGGCACAGAATTGGCCAGATAGGTGAGGTATTCTAAGCCTCCTATCCCGTCCATTGTCCCCCTTAACTTCAACTGTTCCGACACGGTTATCAAATCAATTGGTTCGCCCCGGTCAAAAAGATCCAGAATGGCCTCATAGATTTCCTTGTTGTCTTCCCTGTAAAAATCTTCTGGTTTTATAATTTCGGTTACTATCGGTATAGTCTCCCTGTTAAGAAGCATGGATCCCAACACGGACTGTTCTGCTTCTATACTCTGCGGGGGTATTCTTCCCAGTGAACCAATATCCATAGCATTACCTCTTATTTAATCAATTTTAATAATTAAGCTTACTCTTAATATAAAAATACAACCAAAGCTTTTTGGTCATATACACATCATGCATGAGCGGTTGTCCCGGTAAAACACCGGCACAACCGCCAAATCATATCCATGAATAATGTTTGATATCACGCTTTCAGCATTTATTCCTGCTCGATCCTTACCTTAAGCTTTGCGCTAACCTCAGGGTACAGCTTCACATCCAGTTCTGTCGTACCAAGGGATTTCAGCGCATCGGGAAGATGTATTTTCCTTTTATCTATATCTATCTTAAAGTCGCTCTTCAGCCTATCCGCTATTTCCTTGCTGGTGATGGAGCCAAACAGCTTGCCGTTCTCACCGGCCTTCGCCTTTATAACCACTGTTATGTCCTTTAACCTTTCAGCCAGCTCCTTAGCTTTAGCCAGTTCCTTGTCTTTGCGCATCTTTTCGGCTTCTTTTTTTACATTCATTTCATTTATATTAGTTGCATTGGCTTCCACTGCCAATCCCCTTGGCAAAAGAAAATTCCTTGCATATCCGTCGCTGACCTCATGCATTTCTCCACTTTTTCCAAGGCCTTTAACGTCCTGTTTCAATATGACTTTCATAACATAACCTCCTCTTTGGTTCATTAATTTTCAACCACTGATGAAACGCAGCCAGCCGGCTGCCTTTTTCCTGAGCCGGCATCAATATTTATCGAATGTCTATCGTATGGAACTTTTTTAATCATCACCGACAATTCGCTGTTGTTATTGCTTTTCATTATTGCTTTCATTTATATATTCTATTATAGCATATTTTAGCTTTTCGACCGCATCTTCCATTGAAATTCCCTGAAGCTGCGCACCCGCAACCGAGAGATGTCCTCCGCCTCCTAATTTTTCAAGGATCATCTGCACATTGATATCTCCCAAAGATCTTCCGCTTATAGCCACCTCACCGTTGGCATGGCAGAGCACAAAAGCAGCGGCAATTCCTGTGAGGGTCAGAAGCTGGTCCGCAGATTTGGCGGCTATCAACTGGGCATCCTTCATATCCGGCGGGCATACCGATATGGCTATCCTGTCATCTATGATATCCGCCGCCATCACCACATTGGATATATTAATATATGTTTCCAGGTCATTCTGGAACAGCTGCTTTACAGATATAGTATCCACACCCTGCCTTTTCAGGAAGGAAGCAGCGTCAAAAGTCCTGACTCCTGTTTTGAAGGTGAAGTTCTTAGTATCAACTACAATACCGGAATAAAGGGCTTCAGCCTCAATTGGCCTCAGTTTGATTTTATCCCCCACGTATTGCAGTATTTCAGTGACCAGTTCACAGGTGGAAGAAGCGTATATTTCCTGGTATGTGAGCACCGCATCCTGGATAAAATCCGCACCTTTTCTATGATGGTCTATAACAACCACCTGGCTGGTTTGCTTCAGCAGTTCAGGACATTCCGTAAAGCCTGGCCGATGGGTGTCAACAACGATAAGCAGCGTATTGTTATCTACGATTTCCATAGCTGTATCCCCGCTTATAAATACCCCATCATAAGCCTGGTCCTGCTCTATCTTTGACATTATATTTTTAATGGAAGAATTCACTTCATTAAGCACGATATGGGCATTTTTTCCTCTTTCTTTGACAATCCTATACAGGCCAAGGGAAGCGCCGAGAGAATCCACATCGGCCTTTTCATGACCCATTATCAAAACCAGAGGGGACTGGTCGATGAATTCTCTCAAGGCATAAGCAATAACCCTGGCCTTGACCCTTGTGCGCTTCTCCAGCTCTCTGGTTTTTCCGCCGTAGAAGCTGAATTTTTCTCCATCCTTGATGACTACCTGGTCTCCGCCCCTCCCCAATGCTATATCTATGGAGGCCGCGGCAAAATTAAAGCTCTCCAGGAAGGAACTCCCGTTTATGCCAAAGCCCATGCTTAAAGTGACAGGTATTTTATTTCCGGTATTTATTTCTTTTACACTGTCTAAAATATCGAACTTTTTATCTATGAATCCCTTTAAATGCGCTTTCTCGAATACAAATAGGTATTTATCCCGTTCATATTTTTTAAGAATACCTCCGGTGGAGCCTACCCACTCCACAAGCTTTTTGTCTATTTCCGCCAGTACTTGTGGCTGCATGGCACCTTCCATGCTCTGCATAAGGTCGTCATAGTTATCGATAATTATTATACATACCGAGGTTTTTTCATCCTCATACCTCTTTTTAAGTTCCACCAGTTCCGTATTTTCTATGAAATACAGCAAAAGTATGTATTCATCATTTTCATTTTTATGGTCGGTCTTGACGATATTTCCCAGGACATTATAGCTTTTGTTGTTGATAGTGATGTTTTTAGAAATATTAGGTTCACCATTCAGCAGGTAATCGGACTGAAGTCCTTCCGCAAAGGAACCTATAGTCTTCTCCAGCAGATCCTTGCCTTCGAAGATCTTCCTGAAGGATGAATTGTACCATATGATAGTGCCATCGAGCTGTATAACTACCAGCGGCATGGGAAAATTCAGCAGTGTATCCTTTGTGGCGGTGTCAATATTGAACATGAGATTTTCTATATATCTGGTTATCTCATGCTTTCTCCTATAGTTGGATCTGAAATGATAATATACCAGGGCGATCAGGAGAACCAGCCCCGGTATGGCGATTAGCCAGTTCAGCACGCCTATTACCGCCACCAGAACCAGAATGACCCATAGATAAAAACTTGCCCGCGGTATAAAAACGGTTGAAAATTTTTTATTATCCATCATTATCTCCCTGAAAGAAAATCCGCATCACACCGTATTACCCATCACTCATCAGGGTTTCCGTCGATTATCTCTGATTCGTGATGAGTTAAGGTGTTTAGCCAGTTCAGATAAATCCCCATAATATTTTTCCACATCATGATTCTCTATTAAGCCTAACTTAACTTTATTCTCAATTTTGAGTTCAATTGCATTATAACTTATTCCCAAACGCCTTCCCAAAAGGTAGGATATCAATATTATATTGGACAGTGTGTCTGTAACCGTCTCGTGGACCTCTTCCTTTATTCCGTTGGCCAGAACTTTAAAAAGGTTCGCTATATCGGTCAGCAGCTCGCTTTTCAACCACTCTATGATTTTAATATTCCTTGTGATGTCTATATCCTTGTCATGCAAAGCCATATAACCACTCCAAGTTCATATTCAGGGTAATGATCCGCTAGAATATTATATCACTAAACCATGTTGTTTTGTCTATTTCCCACAAAACACACTGTTTAGGGCTTCATCGTTCTATAGCGGAATACCCTTCCTTGAGACATGGATAAGAACCCAGAAACTTGTAGAAGGACACCTTCCTTCTTACCATTTTCAGAGCATCGGCCAGATCGTCATCCTCTCTGTGTCCCAGCACATCTATAAAAAAAATGTACCTTCCCAGCTGATTTTTTGCAGGCCTTGATTCGATCCTGGTCATATTGATATCCCACAGGTTGAATATGTCCAGAATCCTGTAAAGGCTTCCCGGCTTATCTTCAGTGGAAAACACAATGGAGGATTTGTCCCTGCCTGTCCTTACCCCGTCTTCCTTGGAGACCACCACAAATCTTGTAATGTTTGAATCCCCATCCTGAATATCCTTGGCAAGCACTTTAAGTCCGTAAACATCAGCTGCTGCCATCGAGCCTATTGCTGCTAAACTTCCGTCACCTCGAGCCACTTCCTCCGCTGCTGCCGCCGTGCTGTATACATATTTTATTTGCACGCCCGGAAATTTGCTATCTATGTATTTTCTGCACTGTCCTATAGCCTGCGGATGCGATAAAATACATCTGATATCCTTCATATCCGTATCCTTTGCAACCAACAGGTTTTGGCGTATGGTAACAGCCAGTTCGGCCTTTATTTTTACATCCACTTCCGAAGCGAGCATATCCAAAGTAGCATTCACCGCACCTTCCAGTGAATTTTCAATTGGTACTACCGCTTCGTCTATGATATTATCCTGTACGGAAAGCAGTAAATCGTTTATCGTGCCATATTCCACTGCCTTATAATCTTTTAAGCCCCCGGCATATTGCAGCATTGCTTCCTGCGAAAAGGTACCTTTAGGCCCTAAAAAACCCAGTTTAAGCATAAACACCCCATCAATATGTTGCATTATTCCCATATATATTTACCACATGGCTGTAAGACTTTTTTATTGGTGCAGAAAAGATAATGCTTTGCCGTGTATATTTCAAGTGACATTAATATAATAGCATTTTTTGTATAAAACAGCAATCCACGGGAAAAGCAGAGAAAAAAACTCCCTGACAGTCGGCACTGCAGGGAGTTTTAATTATTCAGCCGTATATGGCAGTAAAGCAATATGCCTTGCTCTCTTGATAGCTACTGTCAATTGGCGCTGATGCTTTGCACAATTTCCTGATATTCTCCTGGGAAGAATCTTGCCCCTTTCGGAAACATACTTCCTCAACTTGGCAACTTCTTTGTAATCTATATCAGCAACTTTATCGACACAGAAGGCGCACACTTTTCTTTTTGCACGTCTAACCCTCATGCCGCCTCTGCCTTCGCTCTTATCATAGCCATCTCTGCTGTTGTTCTTGTCTTTTTTCTGTCCAGGCATTTCAAAACCTCCTTCCACTTCAACTGGCAATTAAATCGCCAATCCGCTCATTAATTTATAAAATCCATCAGTTTAGTGACAGCTTAAAAGCGCACATACCAAAGCTATATAGTGTCCGAGCGCCCTTTGCTAGAAGGGCAGTTCGTCGTCGTCCTCCATCGGATAAAATCCATCGGTCTGTCCGGCATCCGGCGTTCCGAATATCTTACTGCTTGAAGGAACATCATCAGCTTTCTTGCTGTCGGCAAAATACGCTTCTTCTGCCACAACTTCAGTTACATAATGCTTCTTACCTTCGTTATCATCCCATGTCCTGGTCTGAATTCTTCCGACTACGGCAACCTGACGGCCTTTTTGAAAATACTTGCTGCAAAACTCTGCCAGCTTACTCCAAACCACAATCGGTATAAAGTCAGTCTGCCTCTCCTCACCCTGCCTTGAGAACCTTCTGTCGACAGCGAGAGTAAAGCTGCATACAGCAGTGTTATTAACACTGGTATACCTTAATTCAGGGTCTTTCGTAAGCCTTCCCATTAAAATAACCTTATTCATACAACCACACCTTACTTATCCTTCTTAATAATCAAGTATTTCAATATACCGTCGGTTATCTTGTATAATCTCTCAAGTTCAGAGGGGAAACTGGAATCTGCGCTGAAATTAACAAGTACATAATAGCCTTCGTTTACACCTTTTATCTCATAGGCTAATCTTCTCTTGCCCCACTCATCAATACTCTCCAATTGAGCCGAAGTTTCCAAAAAGTTCTTGAACTTTTCTACAAGAGCTTTAATGTTGTCTTCTCCGATTTCAGTATTGATGATAAAGATAGATTCATATTTGTTTACCATTCGACTTCACCTCCTCCCGGACTAAGGCCCTGCATCGCGAGTGCAGAGCAAGGATATTACAAATAAGTATTCTATCATAATAAAAAAAATTATACAAGTAGGATTTTTTTATAGTAAACATATTAATATTGTAAATAATATAAAGTTATAGTAAACTATTTATAATGTGCTGTTCATACAGCTTTGTGGTTTATCGGAACAGCAGACCGGCATCCCGATGCAAAGGGTTGGCCTGATGCCGGTAATCTGATACGGACTGAAGAGGCATGTCTTTTTGCACGGAACCGGTACAAAAGATCATATAAACAAGAACTAAAAATCGGAGGAAAGAGATTATGATGTATCCATTAAAGTTTAAGCCTATATATAAAGATTACGTATGGGGCGGAAGAAACTTTGAAAAATTAGGAAGAGTCCTGCCCGATGGAATAGTAGCAGAAAGCTGGGAAATATCCTGCCACCCTAACGGGTTGAGCGTGATTTCCAACGGAGAGTTTGCAGGCATGACTCTTAAGGAGCTAATAGACCGATATGGCAGGAAAGTTTTAGGCGATGCTCTGCCGGATAAAGATCTTAGGAAATTCCCGCTGCTGGTGAAGCTGATAGACGCATCCAACAAACTATCGGTCCAGGTCCATCCGGATGATGACTATGCCTTTACCCATGAGAACGGCGAGTATGGCAAAAACGAGATGTGGTACATAATGTCGGCCAAGCCTGGAGCGAAACTCATATATGACGTTATTCCCGGTACTACAAAAGAAACTTTTGCCGAAGCCGTAAAAAATAACAATATCGCCAGCTGTCTGAAAGAGGTGGAGGTTTTCCCCGGAGATGTAATAAATATACCTGCAGGCTTAGTCCATGCTATAGGGGAAGGGATAATGCTGGCGGAAATTCAGCAGAATTCCGACACTACCTATAGAGTTTACGACTATGACAGAACGGACAGCAACGGAAATAAAAGACCTCTGCATATAGAAAAAGCGCTGGATGTGATTGATTTTAATGCCAAAAACAGAAAGGAGAAGGCTGAAGGTCTGACCGTCAAACTCGCTGACAACTCCTATAAAACCTTCTATGTCGCCAACAAGTATTTCTCAGTTGAGTTATACAATGTAGATGGAGCTATAGAAGAAAATCCCAAGGGACAGAAGTTCCATATCTACGTTTTCACAGAAGGTCACTGCGTAATAGAATCGGAGGGAAGCAAAGTAGAGGCCGTAAAGGGTGAATCCATTCTTATTCCTGCTTCAATGGGCAATTATAAGATGGTAGGAAATTTCAAAGCTCTGAAATCCTACGTTCCCAACCTTGAAAAGGATGTGCTGCAGCCTTTAAAGGAAGCCGGCTTCAGTGAAGAGGAGATATTTGACAAAGTGAGCGGTTTGAAATAAAAATTTCTTATTTATGTAATTGAAGGTTTGACCTAATATATGTTAATATATGGTTATCAATGTGACTATATGTATTTAATGTGTTATTTGCGCTATAGTCCAAATTATGTATACTACCTGTGGAAAGGGGTGACAAGCCATGTTAAGGCACAGGTTACTCCAGGAAGGTGAGCCAAAACCTTATTTAGTTATTGCTATATCTGTGGGTACGAATGTACTTCTAGGGGTGCTGATTTTTGCACTTTTTGCATTAATTTTATCCCAGCGGCCACCGGCAGTATCCAGGTTTCTTAACGTTATTGCCTCTGTCATCTCTATACTGATGCCGGCTTTAATAATCCTGACTTTTATAGCTTTAAGCAAGCTTAAAAGCCGGCAAATACGGATGGTGGAGCTAAAAAAGATTAAAACCTTTATAGATGCACTGCATCATTCATCAACGGACATTGAAGCTTACGATACCCTCAGGGATTTTATTTCAATGCTCCGCGTAGCCGATAAGATTTCTATAGTCTATAAGGCAAGGGATGAGGATAACGGCTTTTCCTGGAAAGATATCTCGGCAGAGGACGCCGCAGCATGTGATATGCATTACGAGTTTTGCCCGCTGCTCAATAAGAGCAGGGATTACATATGCGGAACTCCGAACAGTGACAGTGGGTGTCCTCTGGACACAAAAAAGTTTAGAAAAGGGAGCTATCTTTGCGTACCTATAGTGGATGAAGAACATTATAAATCCATATTACAGCTCTATAAGAATAAAGACGGATCTTTTAGCCAGGCAACAATAGCAGCCATAAAATCATACGTAGAAATAGCAAGACCGATTATTTCAATAAAAAATGAGTTCAATGCACTGAACAGGAAGGCTACCACGGATTATCTTACCAAGCTTTATAACAGGGATTTCCTTGATACGTACCTGCAAAACCAGATAGAAGTTTCCAACCTGTCAAAGCAGCCGCTCAGCATTATTATGATAGACGTAGACTGTTTCAAAGCCATAAATGATACTTATGGCCACGCATCAGGGGATTATTTGCTGATCCATGTTTCAGAAATATTTATGAAATGTATCCGCAAAACTGATGTTGTTGTAAGATATGGGGGCGATGAATTCGTTGTGATCCTCCCTTCCACAGATACCAAAACAGCTTTTGCCGTAAGTGAGAGGATGCGCATCAATCTGGAAAAATCTATGATACGAAGCCTTGACGGCAACAATGTACTATTTGCAACCTGCAGTTTTGGAATATCCACCTATCCGACCCTTTGCGGCAGCAAGCAGGAGCTTTTGAAAACCGCCGATATAGCTCTGTACAAAGCAAAGCACTCAAATAAAAACTGCACCATGATATACGAGAAGGGTTTAACTGCTATACAGGACTCTGCAAAAAGTAAAGTCATATAAATAAAGCCTTATGAATTTACCAAGTCCTAATAAAAAGAAATATTTAGAATTACTAAAGAAAGGATATATTATATGCATAGTATATCCTTTCTTTTAGTATTACTTATTAGTATTACTTAAATTAACACTCCTTAAAGCTTACTAGTCGATTGGCTTGTAATCCCTGATGCATATAATATATTAATTATATAAAACTTCCATGTTTAAAAGGAGACGTTCCTCTGTCATTCATTATTACAATGCACTAAAACCAAGTACTAATTCTGGAAAATAATTAATTTACTCTGAATAAGGTCAAAAGTTACAACAAAATGACTTTATAAAGAAGGCGAACAAAAAATTAAATGATATTATTCTGAAATTTTTCTGTCGCCATAATCTATAATGATTTTCATACAATCATCGCAACAGTATGCTTCAACACATGAGCCTTTCAGAAAAGAAAACTCAGAAAGAATAATCGCTCCTTTGCTAAATTGAGAAGATGCAAAAATCTTTCCTTTTTCAGGTTTCCAACTGATTTCATGTGGACTCTGAATTACTCCATATCTCATCTCTTTACCACAGTATGGGCATTGCATAAAATTCACTCCTAATATAAAGATAGTTTTGTTCCATAATTCTGCTTACATGTTGTAACATATGATTTTATTATACCAGTATTTGTCATATAATTATATGTTTTTATTGATTTAAGCATAATTGATTTATATTTGTTTTCTTAATTGTGTCACTGCTTTCTTTAGGCAGTTCCTAAAAACATAAAAATATAGGATAGATAATTATATAAAATCATCTATCCTATATCCGCTATACTAGAATTTTAAATAAATCAGACTTATTTTGCAGAGAAGACTACTCTTCCCATAACTATTGTCTTCACTACATTCAAGTCTTTATCAAGAATAACCAAATCCGCATCCTTACCTACATCAATGCTTCCCTTCCGGTCATCGACATGAATGGCCTTTGCAGGAACCAAGGTAGCCATTTGTATGGTTTCTTCAAGCGATATACCAAACTTATTTACCATATTCTTTACTGCATCAATTAGTGTAAGGGTGCTTCCTGCCAGTACGCCGTTCTCCAGCCTGGCCTCTCCGTTTTTAACAAATATTTTCTCAAAACCAAGGTTGTATTCTCCGTCTTCCAGTCCGGCAGCCATTGTAGAATCAGTTATTAAAGCAACTCTTCCACAGGTTTTGCACTTTACCACCATTCTGATTACTGCGGGGTTTATATGAATACCGTCACATATGAGCTCTACGGTAACTTGATCGTTATCCAGTGCAGCCCCTGTAAAACCAGGCTCCCGGTGATGTATTCCCATCATGGCGTTGAATAGATGGGTAACATGGTTAAATCCTTTTTCAAAGGCTTTCATTCCTTCTTTATAATTTACAGCAGTATGACCGGCTGAGAATACTATGTTACGGCCTTTGAAATGCTCAATTATTTCATCTACACCGTCAAGCTCAGGCGCAATTGTCATCACACGTATATTATCCCCTGATTTCTCAATGAAGCCTTCTATAAGTTCAATAGAAGGATTTACAATATACTCTTCCGGATGTGAGCCTTTATACTTTTTGCTGATGAAAGGGCCTTCGAGGTTGACCCCCAGTATCGTTGCTCCCGAAGTGCCACGTTTGACAGTATCCCTTATGTTTTCCAGCGCCTTTACTATATCTTTTATCGGTGCTGTCATGGTCGTCGGCAGGCAAGCGGTAACACCCTTGGATGCATAAAATTTCGACATATTGTCCAGTGCTTCGTAAGTCGCATCCATGGTATCATTGCCATTTCCACCGTGGGTATGTATATCTATAAAACCAGGCAATACATAATAGTTCGACGCATCGATGACTTCTTCTCCGTGGGCATCTATTTCTCCATCAATCTTTTTTATAATTGATCCCTCTACCATTATATCCTTTTTTTCAAAACCATTACCGAAGCTGCAGACTGATCCACCTTTAATAATCATACTTAATATCCCCCCTTAATTTTATATATTCTGTAACGAATTTCACAACTACAGCCAATTTGAAGCAGTCATGGATATCGCATTTCAATAATAATTATTAAATCCAGCAGCCTATAAATTTAGGAAAATCCAAAAATCTGCTTGCATTATGGAATATTGGGCCGAAATTTCACTCTTTGATATTGTCACATATCCTTTGCTACACTTTATTATACTACAGTATGCCCTATATTAACAACAAGTTTTAAGCGACAATATCCCTAAAGGCTAATTAACATCGATAGGATGAAAAGATAGACAATATATCTGAGCACGTTGGATTTTCACCGTCCAGCGGCGTATATGCAGTATAAATGCAAAAAAAGGATTCGAAACCGAATCCTTTTGATGGTGGGCACTATAGGGCTCGAACCTATGACCCCCTGCTTGTAAGGCAGGTGCTCTCCCAGCTGAGCTAAGCGCCCAAGATGGTGACCCGTAGGGGATTCGAACCCCTGTTACCGCCGTGAAAGGGCGGTGTCTTAGACCACTTGACCAACGGGCCGTATGGTAGCGGCGGTCGGATTTGAACCAACGACACTGCGGGTATGAACCGCATGCTCTGGCCAACTGAGCTACGCCGCCATATTCCTGCTTCCTAGTGTTAACTATCGTTAACACGCTTTCTTATTTTAGCAGTAATATTACATAAAGTCAATAGCATTTTTCTTTAAATTTAATATTATTTTGCTGTTAATATACGGAAATTTTAATCATAGCCCGGGAGCAAATCCCATGACCTGGTAGAAAAATAATCATGCTTGGTTTCATTAGCCTTTTATATTGCATTTACAGGATATATTGTTAATTAAATATACTTAATGATACATTATAAAAATTAAGGCTAGTTGAGAACTAAAATCCACTTTGCGAAAGTAACTTCTACGTTTATCATTCATTCATAAGTTTGAAAAAGTAAGCTTTATTTGGGCTACCGGTGGGGTGGAAATAACTTTTTCAATTAAACCAAGCTTCAAAACTTCAGTAAAAATTATATTGAATATTGCATAACGTATAGATATGTGCTATAATTACTAAAATAATTTATAAGTATAGCAATGGCGCTATAATAAAAATGCATAAGCATTTTTTATAGTGCCTTTTTTTATACAACGGAGGCGCGTTGGCACACCATCGTAGCGTGCTGTTTCCAAAGAGGCGAAAGACAGGTTCAAGACCTGAAGCACATAATTGGTCCTCAGAACATGGAGAAGAAAATCTTTTTGCCTCAACATAAACCAAAGGAGGTTGAATATTAATGGCTGATGTTCGGCTTATAAGCCATCTGGCAGAGCTTTGTAAAATCAATATGACGGAAAGAGAGCTGGAAATCAAAGCTGAAGAAATGAACAGCATCATTAATCTAATGGACAGTATCAGGGAAGTCAATATAGATAATAATAATTTAAATTCGAATAATGGCACCTATTACGAAAATCTTAGGGAAGATATCATTGAAAAGTCCTTTGATCGGGATGAAATGTTAAAAAATTCAAAAGGTGTCAGGGAAGGCTGCTTTTCTGTACCAAAGGTGGTGGAATAGATGGAAATACATAAACATAATCTGCGTTCCTTAAGGAGTATGCTTGACAAGAGGGAAATATCTGCCGTTGAGCTTGTTGAGCTTTATATAAAGAGAATAAAAGAAGTGGATCACAAAACCAACAGCTATATCACTGTCTGTGAAGAGGAGGCTCTTTTGCAGGCAAAAGAAGCCCAGAAGCTTATAAATTCCGGTTCTTCCGGTAGCCTTACGGGAATTCCCGTGAGCCTGAAAGACAATATCTGCACAAAGGATATAAGGACCACCTGTGCTTCAAAAATGCTGGAGGATTTTTATCCGCCCTATGACGCAACCGTGGTAAAAAAACTCAAAGCCTGTGGGGCTGTGTTGCTGGGAAAAACCAATATGGATGAGTTCGCTATGGGAGGTTCCTCCCAGACTTCGTATTTCGGAGGCGTGAAAAATCCTTATGATTTAAGCCGTGTTCCGGGAGGCTCTTCCGGAGGTGCAGCTGTATCGGTGGCTGCAGGACTGGCACCTGTCTCCCTGGGTTCGGATACCGGTGGTTCCATAAGGCAGCCGGCTTCCTTTTGCGGTGTGACCGGACTCAAACCGACATACGGGACTGTTTCCCGTTATGGTCTCATAGCCTTTGCATCATCCTTGGACCAGATCGGACCGATTGCAAAAAGTGCAGAGGATTGTGGAATAATACTGGACAGCATTGCCGGATATGATTCCGACGATCCTACAACAGCACATCGGGGTGCACCAGGCAGCTGCAGCAAAATCGGGATGCCGCTTAACAATTTAAAAATAGGAATTCCAAAGGAATTTTTCGGAGATGGAATAAACGAAGATGTAAAAGCAGCGGTTTTTGCAGCTGTCAAAGAATACGAAAAAATGGGCTGCCAGGTGTTGGAGGTGTCCTTTCCAAGCCTTAAATATGCCATTGCCGCCTACTACTTGATTTCATCGGCAGAGGCATCCTCCAACCTGTCCAGGTATGATGGAATAAAATTCGGTTACAGGAGCAAAAACGGCGAATCCTATGAGGAACTTATAAAAAACACCCGGGCGGAAGGCTTCGGAGATGAGGTTAAACGCAGGATACTCCTGGGTACCTATGCCCTCTCCAGCGGATATTATGACGATTATTACAAAAAAGCTGCCTATGTTCGGCAGAAAATTAAGGAGGATTACAACAGGATATTTAATACCTGCGACGTGATAATCACTCCTACCGCACCAACCACGGCATATATGATCGGTGAGCAGGAAAGCAACCCGGTTAAGATGTATCTTGCGGATATATGCACTGTTACCGTAAATATCGCAGGTCTTCCGGCTATATCGACCACCTGCGGGTATGATGGAAAAGGCATGCCGATAGGTATGTCCATAGTAGGGCGTCCCTTTGATGAATCAACTATAATAGGCGTCGCCGATGCGTTTGAGAGAAATTTTGAAAGGCAGGAGGTGTCAATATGAGATATATTCCGGTTATAGGTCTGGAAATCCATGCCGAATTGTCTACCTCCTCAAAGGTTTTCTGCACATGCTCCGCCCAGTTCGGAGGTGAGCAAAACACCCGCTGCTGTCCACGATGTGCGGGACTCCCGGGGACGCTGCCGGTTTTAAATAAAAAGGCTGTGGAATATGCAGTAAAAGCAGGGCTGTCCCTGGATTGCGCTATAAACATGTACAACAGCTTCGACCGCAAAAACTATTTTTACCCCGATTTACCGAAGGCTTACCAGATAACTCAGTTTGACAAGCCGGTATGCATCAACGGAGGCGTTGATATCGGTGGAAAGATAATACGCATTAACCGCATCCACCTGGAAGAGGATGCAGGAAAACTCATTCACGACGATTTTGAAGGCATATCCCTGGCCGATTTTAATCGCTGCGGGGTTCCTCTGATAGAAATTGTTACGGAGCCGGATATTTCTTCCGCCGAAGAAGCCAGAGCCTTTGTGGAAGCTGTTTCTTTGAGGCTCAGATATGCAGGCGTGTGCGACTGCAAGATGGAAGAAGGGTCTCTGAGGGTGGATGTCAATATCTCAATTATGCCGGAAGGCTCTGCCCAGTTAGGCACGAGGGCAGAAATTAAAAACCTGAACTCACTGAAATCCATAGTTAGGGCGATAGAATACGAAATAAGCCGTCAGAGCGAGATTTTGGACAGCGGGGGAAAGGTCGTACAGGAAACGAGGCGCTTCAATGACAACCGTGGCACCACCAATGCCCTGCGTTCCAAGGAAGAAGCCCACGATTACCGCTACTTCCCCGAGCCTGACATACCAGCCGTCATCTTCACGGAAGAAGACATAGAAAATATAAAGGCCTCTCTGCCAAAGATGCCGCAAAAAAGATTTGAGGAGTACACAAAGGATTTTGGACTTTCGGAAGACGATGCAAGGCTTATAATAAGTGACAAAGCGCTGTCAGACTTTTATGACAATGCAGTGGCGGAATACCCGAACTACAAGGGCATAGCTAATTTTATACTGGTGGAGCTTTTGCACCAGTTGAATAAAAACGAAGCATCTATAGATTCTCTTGCGTTTTCTCCTTCGGAAATAGCCCAGTTGGTCAGGCTTTCCGATGAAAGCAAGATCAGCAAGAATGCAGCGAAGGACATTCTGCGCATAATGTTTGAAAAAGGCGGCAAGCCTGAAGTTATCGCAAAAGAGAACGGCTTTTTGATGGATACGAATGTCGATGCCGTAATAGCTGCTATAAAAGAAGTTATGGATCAGAATCAAAAAGCCGTGGACGAATACAAAGCCGGCAGTGAAAAAGTGTTTGGCTTCCTTATGGGACAGGTTACAAGAAAGTTGGGAAAAGGCTCCAACCCCAAAATAATCAGGGAAGAACTCACTAAAGCATTGAAAGGAGGGTAACGGATGTTGACTCTGGATGGTCTCAAATTAAAAAAATGCATAACCATTGATGAGTTGAAAGCTTCAGTGGGACAAAGGGTTGCATTTTCCGCCTGCGTTCATAAAATCAGATACATGAGCGGTTTTGCCTTTGTGATCCTCCGAACCGGCAGATACCTCATTCAGTCGGTTCATGATGAAAAGATCTGCACCAGTGATATTTCCGCGCTTAAAGAGGGATGTTATATAAATATTACCGGCCAGGTGAAAGAGGATAAAAGAGCAAATTACCAACTGGAAATCATCCTGGAAAGCTTTGATATATTATCGCTTCCTGAAGCCGATTACCCTCTTCACGTATCTAATAAACGTCTCGGCTGCTCCATTGAGACCAACCTCGAATACAGAAGCGTAGCCTTGAGAAACCCTTATGAAAGAGCGGCATTCAAAATTTCGGAAGGAGTTGTGTCAGGCTTCCGTGAATTTATGCTTAAAGAAGGGTTTACAGAAATTCACTCCCCCAAGATCGTGGCAGCAGGAGCTGAAGGCGGGGCGAACATTTTTACCTTGAAGTACTTCGACAAAAATGCCTTTTTGGCTCAAAGTCCTCAATTTTATAAGCAGACCTGCGTTGCCTTTTTTGACAGGGTGTTTGAAATAGGACCGGTTTATAGGGCGGAAAGGCATAATACCACGAGGCATTTGAATGAATATATCGGCCTGGACTTTGAAATGGGCTTCATAGATGACATGACGGATGTTATGAACATGGAAACAGCTATGCTCAAGCACATTCTCCAGCATTTAAGGGAGCATTATAAAAATGAGCTGGAAATAACCGGTGCTGTGCTTCCGGAGATAGATTCAATCCCGGTATTAACCTTTTTTGAGGCTTTAGAAGCCATCGGCAGCCCTAGAAAATACGATCTGGAGCCGGAGGATGAAGTGAAGCTGTGCAATTACGCAAAAGAAAAGTTTGGCAGCGAGTTCATATTCATCACCCACTTTCCGGCAGCAAAACGGCCATTTTACGCAATGAATGATCCCGAAAACGACAAGCTGGCCTTAAGCTTCGACCTGTTGTTCCGGGGGCTTGAAATCACCACCGGAGGCCAGCGCATCCATAATTATAAGGAGCAGGTAGCAAAAATGCAGAAAATGGGGTTGAATCCTGATGATTTCAGGACATACCTTGATATATTCAAGTATGGCATGCCTCCCCACGGAGGCTTGGGTATCGGCCTTGAACGCCTGGTGATGAAGCTTCTGGATCTCCAGAATATCCGACAGGCAAGCCTGTTCCCCAGGGATTTGACCCATCTGGACCCATAAGAAGGGATGGGAAAACAGCGTTCCAATGCTTTTGACCAAAACCTTCAGGCGTAGAGATGTTTGCTTTTCCCGAACATCATCCCGGAGCTTTGAAATAAGCCTATAATATTAAAAAACGATGGTTATTTACCACCGGTTTTTGAGCAGATTAATATTTATAATTGCTTATAAACTTAAGTGAAAATTTAATAGAAACTTTAGTGCAATATTATGTTTTGAAACAATGGCGTTTCGAAATCAACATCTGTTGATTGGAAACGCCTTTTTTATATTTTAAAAAATGTATTTTAGGAGGTTATATTATGGCAAACAATGAAACGAAAGTCATCGACATTTTCGGAATATCGGTATTCAATGATGCGGTTATGCGCGAAAGACTCCCCAAGGCAGCCTACAAATCCCTTAAAAAGACGATAGATAATGGGCTGCCGCTGGACGAAAACATTGCGGAAGTTGTGGCAAACGCTATGAAGGACTGGGCAATTGAAAAAGGCGCCACCCACTTCACCCACTGGTTCCAGCCTCTTACTGGAATTACCGCGGAAAAGCATGACAGTTTCATATCTCCCACCCATGACGGCAAAGTCATAATGGAATTCAGCGGCAAGGATCTCATCAAAGGCGAGCCTGATGCCTCAAGCTTTCCTTCCGGCGGATTGAGGGCCACATTTGAAGCCCGGGGATATACTGCTTGGGACTGTACTTCGCCGGCATTCATAAAGGACGGGACATTGTACATTCCTACAGCCTTCTGTTCTTATACGGGAGAAGTTCTGGACAAGAAAACACCCCTTCTCCGCTCCATGGAAGCCCTGTCCAAGCAGGCAATAAGAGTGCTCCGTCTGTTTGGAAACACGACGGCCACAAAGGTAACCACCACCGTCGGCCCAGAGCAGGAATATTTCCTGGTGGATAAAGATTTATATACCAAGCGCAAGGACTTGATCATGACCGGAAGGACCCTGTTTGGAGCAAAGCCTCCCAAAGGTCAGGAGCTGGAAGACCACTATTTTGGAAGCTTAAAGGAACGGATTTCCGAATATATGAAGGAATTGGACAGAGAACTGTGGAAACTGGGCATATCAGCCAAAACCAAGCATAATGAGGTTGCACCTGCGCAGCATGAGCTGGCTCCCATTTTCAGCACTTCAAACATAGCTACAGACCATAACCAGCTCACCATGGAGCTTATGAAAAAAGTAGCCCTTCGGCACAACCTCGCCTGCCTTCTGCATGAAAAACCCTTTGCCGGGGTAAACGGTTCAGGCAAGCACAACAACTGGTCCATGTCTACGGATGACGGGCAGAACCTTCTGGACCCGGGCAGCACACCCTGTGAAAACGCACAGTTCCTGGTATTCCTATGCGCTGTTATAAAAGCTGTGGATGAGTATGCAGATCTTCTGCGTCTTTCCGTTGCCAGCGCCGGAAATGACCACCGCTTGGGTGCCAACGAAGCGCCTCCGGCAATAGTTTCCATATTCCTGGGCGACCAGCTTACAGATATATTGTTACAGCTTGAAAACGGCAAGGCTGAAGGGAAAGAAGTTTACGAGACCTTGGAAATAGGTGTAACCAGCCTGCCTAAGCTCCCCAAGGATGCCACCGACAGAAACAGAACCTCACCCTTTGCCTTTACAGGAAACAAGTTCGAATTCCGCATGGTGGGTTCCTCAGCTTCCATTGCCGACCCCAACTATGTTCTTAACACAATTGTTGCCGACGTGCTCATGAGATTTGCCGACCGCCTGGAAAAGGCTGAAGATTTCCATGCAGAATTAAAAGCCCTCCTGTCGGAAGTGGTAAAAACACATAAACGCATTATTTTCAATGGCAACAACTATTCTGAGGAATGGGTTGCCGAAGCTGAGAAGAGGGGCCTTTACAACTTGAAATCCACTGTCGATTGCATCCCGATGTTTATAAAGGAAAAGAATGTGGAGCTCTTTACAAGACATGGAGTATTGTCGAAAACCGAAATTGAATCCAGATATGCGATAATGCTGGAAAACTACATCAAAACTATCAACATAGAAGCTTTAACCATGTTGTCCATGGCAAAAACCGAAATACTACCTGCAGCCTTCCGGTACTGCAAGGATTTGTCCGACACTGTAAACTCTATAAAAGCAACAGGATGTCCGGTTGATGTTTCTGCTCAGGTGTCAGCCCTCACCGAAATATCCGGAGTTATCAACTCTTTCAGCAGCAACATTTCTGCTCTGGAAAAAGCTGTGGAAGAAGCTTGCGCAGAACATGACGCCTATAAGGAAGCGGTGGCATACAAAAACCTTGTAATCCCTGCGATGGAAGCTCTGCGTGCGGACGCCGACCTGCTGGAAGCCATCGTTCCGAAAGACTTGTGGCCATTCCCGACTTACTCGGAGCTGCTGTTTAATGTATAAAACCGCAATATGGAAACTTTTAGCGCTTCGGCTGCAAATTTTACTCGCTCTTTACAAAAGAACCTCTTTCCAAATCCAAAGCAGCCTTAATATCAAAAAAAGACATGCACCTCACTCAAGGGAGGGCATGTCTTTTTCATGTCAAAGGATAGCAAAAGCCTCTTTTGAAAATGCTATCTCATTTTCTCTCAAGCCGGCCAGCCTCCTTATGTTTTTTATCCTTGCTGTGTGGGCCTAACCTTCGAAGGCCTTCTGCTCTTACTTCTTTTTGCTCTCCGAAAGCACTCCGGTAGGC
>Ga0134090_1000878_pt1 | contig 22411 bp, 21 predicted proteins | sample 1_4taG_FD_94453 | JGI IMG/M metagenome (GOLD analysis project Ga0134090, IMG submission 94453) | Switchgrass degrading microbial communities from high solid loading bioreactors in New Hampshire, USA - 1_4_20_6_A1 metaG | ecosystem: Engineered > Bioreactor > Semi-continuous > Anaerobic >...
GTTTGTTTTGCCAATCAACATTTTAGCAGGTTTATTTCACGAGTGCATTTATTTTGCAAAAAATTAAATGTCAGAGTACATATATCATGTACCCCAACATTTATTATAGAACCATTTTTTATATGTTTCTCTTTTATGTTAAAATAATTTGTAGAATTTAGTATTTTCATTTTTAAAATGTCTGTTTATTGTTTAGTTCCATTTATGGGGGTGGTAATTGTGAATAATAAAGTAGCAGTAATTTTTACTGGCGGTACAATATCTATGAAAGTTGATCCTAGAATAAATGCAGCTATTCCAGCTCTATCAAGTGAAGAAATTATGGCAATGGTTACAAATATAGAAAAATTCACAGAAATTGAAATAATTAATTATGGAGAATATCCAGGTCCTCATATGACTCCTGATATGATGTTGGAATTATCTAAACTTGTTCAAAAAACTGTAGAAAGAGATGACATTAACGGTGTTGTAATAACTCATGGTACAGATACTCTTGAGGAAACTGCTTATTTACTAGATTTAACTATAAAGTCCGAAAAGCCAGTAGTTGTAGTAGGAGCAATGCGAAATTCCTCTGAATTAGGATATGATGGTCCCAGCAATTTATCAGCCGCTATATGTACTGCAATATCAAAAAATGCTATGAATAAAGGTGTATTAGTAGTAATGAATAATGAAGTAAATGCAGCATCCCAAGTAACAAAAACTAATACTTTATCTCTTGATACTTTTAAGTCTCCTGAATTTGGTCCTTTAGGAATTGTAGATAACGATGAAGTTATTTTTTATAGAGATATAGTTAAGCATGATCATATAGAAACTGATACTATTGAAAGCAAAGTAGCATTGATTAAATGTGCTGCTGGAATGAATTCTGACTTGATTGATTATTGTATTGATGCTGGTTATAAAGGCATAGTAATAGAAGCAATGGGGCGAGGAAATGTTCCTCCAGAAATGGTTAATGGAATAAAAAGAAGCATAGATAAAAATATTCCTGTTGTTATAGTGTCAAGATGTCCAACTGGTAGAGTGCTAGATACATATGGCTATCCAGGTGGGGGAAAAAACCTTAGAAATATTGGAGCAATTTTTGGTGATAATCTTCCTGGTCAAAAAGCTCGCATAAAACTTATGCTAATTTTAAGTATTACCAATAATATTAACACCATTAGAGAATTATTTGAAAAAGATATTTATTCAAAAAAGTAAAATTGGCTTGATTTATCAAGCCAATTTTATTATCGTAGTAATCCCCTTCTCCTTCTATTTAAAAATTGTTCAATATCTCCAATTCTTTTTTCTAATGCTGCAATTATTTCATCTTTATTGCCATCTTGATTATGACTATTAACTTCAGATATTTTGCTTTCTAATATTTCAGTAATAGTTTTTATGGCTTCTTCAATCATTTGAACTTTTTCCTTCAATTCTGCTATTTCTTTCTCAAATTTTGAATTTTCCACTTTTATCTTGTCTCCTATAACATCCACATCCTTTCTAGATGTAATTTCTACTTCTGCTGAATTTTGCTCAAATTCTTTTTTTTTAAGCTCACTTATAAGAGGAACTTCTACTGCATTTTCGATATCTCCAAATCCAATAAAAGAAATATTGTCGCCATATGTACCAAATCCATAATTAAATCTATACTCATATATAACAGAAGAATTATTGGTGGAAAATTTATATCTAGCGAAATTTTCTTTTTTAAAATTTTCCCATGAATAAGGATGACTCCAATTTAACCCTCCATCCTCTGAAAAGCAACTCATTAGCCCATTATATTCTATCCATATATTCCATAGCTTACCATAACAATTTATGAATGTTGGATACATACAGTTTGCTGGATTTGATAATATGTGTTCAGTTACTCTTATGATTTCTTCATCCTTTATATTATATTTTTCATATTTAACTACAAAATTACCATCAATTAAATTACTATAACATATATCTATTTCGTCATTGTTATGACTTATCATATCTAAATACATTTTCATAGAATTATCTGTTGTAAGCTGAAATTTCTCTGACCATTGCAATTTAGAAAGATTATATATTTTTATGAAAATTTGTTCTACATTATCTACAATATCATAGTAGCCCAAAATAATGTTGTTATCTAATTCAATAATAGAAAAGGGATTTAAAATATCTCTTATGCTTATATCAGATATAACATGTGTATTCCATTTTTCATCTATCAAATTATGATGATATATTCTAAATTTACTACTATCTTCATTAGAAGCTACACAGTATACAATATGTATCTTATTATTTATTATCTTAATGTTTAGGTTTCGAAGCTGGGTATCAAATCCTTCAGCAAGTAAGTGTTCTTCTTGCTTGTATCCATCTATTGATACTAAAACAATATCCCCTTTTGTTTTTTGACAAACCAAATATACTGTTCCATCATCAGAGATTGCTGAATCATATTCTTCTAAGCAATCATCTATAATGGTTCTTTTTGCCGGTTTTTCTTTATTTTTTTCATATAATATCATTTTTATTTTTTTCTCATATATATAAAAACTATATATGTTTTCATTATTATCCATTATAAGTGTATTATGAATGTTCATAAATCCCATAAAACCACCCCCTAATAAAATATATTCTGTAACCAAACCTTTATCCGTTTCATAATATATCGTATAACCATAGTTTTACTCTTTACTAAATAATATTTCCCTCTATGAAAAATATGACAAAATAGTACATGAATGTAACATAATCTTTTTGCAGGAATATATTGAAAATGAAAAGTATTTCATATCTTAGAAAAGGAGGATTAGTTATGACTTGTAATAATAAATCTGGACCAATAAACCTTGCCTTACCTGATAAATGCTGCACTGCTACAACTGGTTGTGCTCCGTTTGATGGTAATTTGAGAAGAGTAGTTACTGAACCTATATATGTACAAAAAGTATACGATGCTAAACTGTTTAACCTTCAGGCAATTAGAACAGTAGCTAATCAAACATTCTCTCCAGCATTAGGCAGAGGTGCAAGAATAATAAGAGTACTTGATATTAGATGTAAAAAATTCTTTAATCCAGGAAATATTAACGATATACAAAACCTTTTAGCAACTCCAGAAACTACTCTATCAGGTGCAGAATTTGTAGAATCTTCAGGTGGTGTACCAGTAACTGCTATAGGGCCTGATGGATTTGCTAGTGAAAGACTAGTTTACGCTGATACACAAGATTGCGATGAGCTTGGTAGAGGAACTCCTATCTTTGGTACACAAAACATAAGAATCACAGGAAATGTGATAATTGAAATTGATGTTTTATACACTGATGATTGCGAAAAAGAATGCACTGCTACATTAACCGCAAACGTACCAGTAGGCACAGCAGAAAATCCACTAATACTCACAAATTTCTTTGAACTCTGTTTACCATCAGTGTTCCAAGGTGCTTTCCTTCCACGATTTACAGAGTTTTGTAATATTTCTTGTGAAGCTAGACTTGCAACAAACAGTATCTTAAGAGATATATCAATAAATCCTGTAACTGGTGTTGTTAGAGCAAACTTATTAATTGCCCTATGTGTAACTTGTGAAAAGAAAATTATATTACCTGTTCAACTCTGTGTGCTATCAACAGGATTCCCAGTACTATCTGCTCAAGAATCTCCAATTTGCAGTACTTTCCCAAGTCTATTCCCTAGACAAATAGACAGTCAAAAACCTCATCGCTGCACAACAGAAGCTATGGAAGTAGAAAATACTGAAAAAATAGAATAAAAATTATAAGAGCTCAAATCGAAAGATTTGAGCTTTATTATTATCTAATTACATCTTCAACATATAAGTCTTTGACTGTCAGTAAATCAATAAAATGATCTTCAACTTTTACTAATGGCCTAGTAGGTAGTTGAGGATTAATATATACTATCTCTCCTATATCTCCATTACTTAGTTTAACTATATTGCCTACGTAGAATTTTGATATATTATTAATAAATACCATTGAAATTCTAGGATCTAAAGTGCTAAAACTGTCACTTGATATGTGCTCAGCTACTAAAAAAGGTGATTGCTTTTTTCTATAAATTCTATCGGTAGTCATTGCATCAAAAATATCACATATAGCTATTATTTTTGCATATTCATGAATTTTATTAGACTTTACCCCTAATGGATATCCACTTCCGTCCTCTCTTTCATGGTGCTGTAATGCACCAAAAGCTACATTTTTACTTATGCCTATAGTTTCATTTAAAATATTAAAACCTAAAATAGTATGTTTTTTTACTAATTCAAATTCCCTTTCCAGTAATTTTCCTGGTTTATTAATAATACTATCAGGTATTTTAACTTTTCCTATATCATGAAATAATGCTGCTAAAGAAAGTTGTTTAAGTTCAATCTTTGAATACCCTAGCCATTTCCCTATCATAGTTGCTAGCATACACACATCTAAAGAATGTTGAAATGTGTAATCGTTATCCTCTTCAATTTGCCTTAATCTTCCCAAAATATTATTACTCTTTGTAACCTCATCAATCATATCATTCATTAATTCGCCTATTTCATTAACGGCCAATTTATTCCCAAACCTAGCATTATTCATAATTGTACGAGCTTTATTAGAGAAAGTCTCATACTTTTCTTTAAATCCATCGTCATCAATAATAAGAAAGTCATCTTTATTTTTATCAGTATACACATCAACATACTTTATGTTTAAATACTTTAATGTTAAAATATTTTTTCTGTTTAGAACAGTTCCACTTGCCAACAATATAGCTCCAGTCTTTTCATTTTCAATGTCTTTATTAAGCACCATACCTACTTTTACTTCATCAATACTTAAAAGTGCCATAAGATTATCCCCCATCCCCTTTGTTGAGTTGACTTTAAATACATAATACTACATAAACAAGTAAAATCCTCCTTTTTTACAAATGAATCCTTTTTTTCGAAAGTATTTTGTCGATATATCGTGCAGTTATAGATGTCAGCACTAATGCTACTATAAGTCTTACACTTAATAAAAACCAACCATTTGCTCCAATTGCTACAAACAATAATGTATCTTCAAATACAGAGTGACATGCTACTAAAAATATAATTACTAAATAAAGGTCTTTCTTACTCAAATGGTCTTCTTTAGCACTATCTATAATTACCCCTGCTCCATAGGAAAGTCCAAGGATTAGTCCTATTATTAAAGGAAAAGTAGAATCTTCAGAAATGCCAAGAAATTTAGATAGAGGTTTCATTTTTCTTGCTAGTTTGCTTAGTATATCTAAGTCTTTTAGCACTTGAATTACAATCATAAGTGGTATTATAATCTTAGCCATATTTAAAACTGAACTAGTACTTCCCATTGCCCCTTCTTTTAATATATCAATAATGTTCATTTTTTACCCTCCAAAAATTATAAAAATTATAAAAGTATATTAAGGATAAGTCCTGACGCTAATGCAAGTGAAAGTCTGATTGTTAAAATAATTAATACGTTTATTCCTGTTTTTTTAGCTACCGCTGTTTCCATAAATAAACTATGGGAAAAAGAAAGCATTACTGCAATAATTGTAATTTCTTTTGGTGTCAGTGTTAGGGTTGCGATTGCACCAATAGCAGCATATATATTTACCATATTCCCCAATACTAACACTATAGCAGCCTCACCTGGTAATCCAATTATATTCATAAAGGGTTTAAAAACATTAGATATGAACTCTAATAAAAAAGTGTGTTTTAAAAATGTTACTACAAAATAAACTGGTACAATAATTTTTGTCAACTCCCACGTGGTTTTTAATCCACTTTTAGTTCCTTTAATGATTGTTTGTTTGTAATTCCATTTATTTCCATCATTTTTATTAATAGATTGGCTTTTCAGACAATTTTCGCTCATAATGTCATCCTTTCGTCATAATAATGATATTATTATAGCACACTAGACTTTCTCTAGTCACTAATTAAAAACCATCCATATAGCATTTCCATAATACTGAAGCAACCACATAGAAATAAAGCTTTATCTAACAGAAAAATCTGTCCATTTACAACAAAAAACAGATACTTAAAGTATCTGTTTTTATGCTAGGTTCTTTATATTAGAAGATAATTGTCCTGTCCATTTACCACATTTATCTCCGTATCTAGCTATTATAGAATCATTTGCTTTTATTTCTATAACCTCGCACATATTAGAGCAATCTCCACATTCTGAGCCTCTAACTGTATAAGGTATGTCTGAAATTCCCAGTCCTTTAAAATTAGTTTTCCCTTTAACTTTTATTTCTTCTTTTGCTAATAATGCTGCACCAATAGCTCCCATAACATCAAAGTTTTCTGGGACTATAACGTCTGTATTAAGAAAATCCTCAAAAGCCTTTTTAATGCCAGCATTTGCTGCTACTCCACCTTGAAATACGACAGTATCAAGAATTTCTTTACCCTTACCCACATTATTTAAATAGTTTCTTACTAATGCTTCACATAAACCTCTTACTATATCTTCTTGATTATGTCCCAATTGCTGCTTATGTATCATATCAGACTCAGCAAAAACTGCACATCTACCAGCTATTCTAACTGGATTTTTAGATTTTAAAGCTAATAAACCAAACTCTTGAATATTCACTCCAAGTCTTGAAGCCTGCCTATCTAAAAATGAACCTGTGCCAGCTGCACAGACTGTATTCATTGCAAAGTCAGTAACTATTCCATCTCTAAGTAAAATTATCTTTGAATCCTGACCACCTATTTCTAATATAGTTCTCACATTAGGAACATATTTTGTGGCAGCTACAGCATGTGAAGTTATTTCGTTTTTTATTACATCTGCACCAAGAATCATACTTGCTAAATATCTTCCACTTCCAGTAGTTCCCACTCCATTTATTTGTATATTACCTAATTCTCTCTTGATTTTTCCTAGTTCATTTTGCAATATTTCTATAGGTTTACCTTGTGTTCGCACATATCTCTTTAATAAAATATTATCATACTCATCTATTAAAACAATGTTTGTACTGACAGAACCTACATCAACTCCTAAGTAGCACTCTTTCAAATTTCCTGTCCTCCCTTCTTTTTCTCAAAAGATCTACAAATGCTTCTAATCTAGTTAAATATCCAGCCTCACCTGTCATCTCATCTACTACTAAAGTAAGTATTGGTATATCAAATTCTTTTTGTATAGTTGGAATAATACTTTCAGCTACTATTTCAGGCATACAGGTCAGAGGAAATATCTGTACTAGTCCGTCAAATCCAGCTTGAGCATACTGAACGGCGCTTCCTATTGTCTCTCTCCCATGACCACCTACTAAAGTACTTAAATATGGCTTTGCTGCCTTCCACTTATCTTTTTCTTCCTTAGAGCCAAAGGGAAAAGAAAAAATGTGATGCCTTGCCCAACCACTCGGAGTTAAAGATTTTTTTACTTCTGCACCAAGGTGTCCAAGTTTCTTTTCTACATCTAAGTTTACAAAAGGTTCAATAATGGTATATATTTCACCAATTATCCCAATCTTTATGGGTTGTTTCTCTAAATCTACTTTAACTTCACTAAGCTGCGCTTTAGTATCTTCAATAAGCTGCATAATTTCTACAATACCGTGCACATATTCAATATTTCTATAAAAACTTTCCATTATCATATCTACTTCATATGGATTTACAGCAACTGGACGTTTCTTATTTGCTAAATCTGTTAAGGCATCTGCTTCACATAATATCTTAAAAGCTCTTTTCCCACTTCTAATTATCTTGTAAGGATTCGTTGTATTCAATGCCTCCATTATTCTATTTACTAATACCATTGGTTTACCATCTGGAGGATCGAATGCTATAATTTTAGCATTATAACCTAAATCATTTAGTATAGCTTGCTCCATAATAGGATAGAATCCAAACCTGCATGGTCCACAGCTACCTGTTATTACTATGGTATCTGCTCCTTTTTCTATAGCCTCAATATAGTTCCCAATATTTATTTTTAACGGCAAGCATATTGATTCAGGAGAATATTTAGTTCCAAGTTCAAGAGTCCTTTTGCTGCATCTAGGAGCTAAAACTACTTCATTCCCTAAATCTTCAAGTAGTCCTTTAACTGCAATATAAGTATTACCCATATGTGGAAATGTTATTTTCATTTCTATTCCTCCACTCAATCATATCAATAAATGCTTCTATTCTTGTATTTATACCAGCTTCTCCAGTATGTTCGTCAATTGTCAAAAGTGTAAAAGGTATATCTTTTTTTCTTGCTTCTCTTTGCACAAAATCTATTAGTATTGAATCAATTCCACATCCAAATGAAGAGACATATATTATCCCATCTACTTTTTTCTCATTAATCATATAAAATGACGAACCAATAATTCTTTTACCAAAACTCCAAAACATTCTTTTTGGAAGTTTTGCTGAATAATAGTCAATCTTAGAAATCTCTATCATCTCTGGGGTCACTATTTTAACCCCCTTATTTAATAATTTGTCTATTAAACTCATATTTATATACTCATCGTATAAGTTATATGGATGACCTACTAACATAAATATAGGCCCATTACTATTAAATGGCCTTATTGCTTTAGTGGCACTATTATACATTTTTATAGCATCAATAGGGATAACTCCTTTGTATATTAGTTTTCTGTAATTCTCAAAATAATTTTGTGCAACCTTATAAGCTCTTTTTATCTTAATTGTATTAGATGTAATATATCTGCCAGTTTCTATGACTGTATCAATCAGACTAGCATTTGATTTTATGAGATTGACTTTTACATCTATACAAGTAGGAAGACTGTTTATTGAATGCTTAACCATCTCAGGAAGGCCTAGATATTTGGGACAGCCATATTCTTTTTTATGAATACTAATTATCTTAGGCATAAATATATAATCTACTTTATCTTTTAGTTCCATTACATGACCATGATATACTTTTACTGGAAGACAAGCTTCATCAACACAGTTTAAAACTCCTTGATTTAGTATGTTTTTATTTGTCTTAGGCGATACAATTACTTCTGTACCTAGTTCATTAAAAAATTCTTTCCATAAAGGAAAATAATCATAAAAAAATAGACCCTGTGGAATACCAACTTTAATAGACATTTAATCCCTCCAATCTCACTAGTATATTATGGACTAAGTATCTTTTTTTTATAACATAATATTTGAATACGTCTTTATATGTAGAATAAAATTTACGTAAAAAATCCCTGCATGTGCAGGGATCTATCAATTTTGACTTAATTTAATTATTTCTTTTAAAGCACCTCTAAATTGCTCATCATATTGCCCAGATTTTATTTTGTAATTATCTAATCTTTTTACTTCTTCCCATCCTTCTCTGAGTATTTTTTCTGCAATATCATATTCATCTAGAGAAACAAGTAAGTAGCATTGATTCATTATTTGAATAGTTCTAATATTCGGGTCTAAACTACTAAGGTTTTCATATAATTCTAGTGCTTCTTTTACATTTCCTCTTTCTACATAGATTTTAGACTTCATAAATATTGCATTATTTTTAGATTCCTCGTTTTGCTGTGAGTTTTCCCAGTGTTGAATAGCTTCTAGTAATATATCAGTTTTTTTAGCGAGGGAAGAAAACTTTTTAAATATTAGCGTTACTTCATCTTCACTTATATTTGCACCATTGGCATAGGAAGAAAATATTTCATCTATTAATTCAGATGTATTCTTATATGTATTACTTCCATACTCAATTAGATAATAATTCATACCTATTATGTTATCGTAATTATTTTTCTTTAACTCTTCTATGGTCTTTATAGGGTTTGAGTCATATAAATGTCGTTCTTCATATGGGATAATACCTATTAGAGATTTATATTCTAAAGTTTCTATAGCTCTTTTATATTGCAAGTCTTTTGTGTCGAGCTTTCTATTTGAATAATCTCCAAATAAAGGAAAATCTGTAATTTTATCATTACGTTCAATAAGTTTTATATCTCCTAGATAAGACTCCTTCTGATATTCCATATCTTTATATAATCTTTGAATAATTGTAACTGCCTCAGCTCTAGTAATATTATTAAAAGGTTTGAATGTCCCATCTGGATATCCAAAAATGATTTTATTTTTAATCATAGCAGATATCTGGTTAAAATACTTATAATCAGAATCTATATCGATAAAATTAATCCTCTCTTCTTCGATAGGGTAAGTTGCAAAAAAGTAAGTTAAAACTGCAGCCTCCTCTCTAGTTATTTCTCTATTGGGATAAAAATTATCTCCAGGAAAAATATCTTGAAAGCTAATATAATTATTTTTACTATTTATGTATGACATAACCTTAGAAATATGGTCATAAGCCCAAAAATTATTATTCAAATCTAAATAAATGACATCATTATTAACTAATTGCTTCTCGTCTATTAGGTTTTGCTTTTTTGCTGTTCTATAAAGTAGCGACACATACTCCGCTCGACTTATATTCCCATCTGGTTTAAATGACCCATCTTCATAACCATTTAACAACTTTACTGTATTTGTTCCCCACATAATTGAATCTTCCGCCCAATGCCCAAAAACATCATAGAAATAAATTCTTCCATATGTAATGTTGAAACTTGAAAACAGCAAAAAAGAAATGAATATAAAAATAAACCTCTTTCTTTGCTTCATAGAATCCCCCCTGCATTAGTTTCTTAAATTATTTTAGTCGTTTTTTTATTATATCAATTTCACTTTTCTCAAGTTTATATAGATTGAAAAAGTAATTATCTATTCCCTCTATTTCTCTTTCAATCTGATTTTCCAAATCTTTAACGAATTCATCTGTCTTTTTGTTCCCTTTTTCACTTTTTATACTACCAAGCTCTTTATACAAGTTCATTATATTCTTAACTCTGTCCATTATTAAATCTTTCTCTGGTCCTATTTTAATTTTTAAAGTCATAAGTTTATTAGGATAATATTCATAGATGTCTTCATTTAGCTTTTTGGCTATAGATTTAAAATAAAACTCACATAGTGAAGAATTCAAAAAAGCAAGTAGATATTCTAAAGATATCTTATTTTTAAATTCATCTTTCACACTTATTATATATACATCAGCACTACAACATACTTCCTCATAGGATATAGTAAATTCGTTTGCTGCTGCTTTATATGGAAATAGTATTTTAGGCTGTTTAAAAATATTTATATCCCGACCCCATTGTAGCTTATACCACTGTCTTATACCTATTTGACACTCTCTTCTCCTTTCAAGCCTTTCTTTATATGGTTTAATATGATTAACAGTATTCACATATTGTTCTAAATTATCAATTAAATCCGTATATAAAATATATTTACTACTTTGAATATCTCTATATTTTCTTACTTCACTATTTTTTACCCAAGGTTTACATATGTCCCTCTCTAAGCACTTTATTTCAATAGTATCCATGTCAACAATAAAAGCAGTATCATAGCCAGTTATTATTCCTTGATTACATGAGCATACTTCATCTAGCGTAATTTCTCCTTGTGAATCAATTTTATAAAAAATTTCTCTCTCATCTCTACTGGCTAATACCCATAACTTGTTCTGTAATTCTTGTTGATGCAAATAAAACCTATCAAAAACGCTATTTAAGTTCAAATCAGTTTCTTTCATATATGCATTCTCTTTACTTCTATAAACTAAAATATCTCTGTCGTCAATTTTGCTTTTAAGAGCATTTATTATAAGAGGACTAATTCCTATACCTTTGAATATATTTCTTCCATAAAAATCTATTATAGATTCTATTTTATATTTAGAACTTATATAATTTCTCAGTTTTTCTGCTGATGGAGCTTCAATAAAATATCTCGATATAATTAAAATCAGCCTGCCATTTTCCTTAAGTAGCTCATAGCCTCTTTTAAAAAAACAATAAGAAATATCAGCTTTATCAGAATATACTTCATAATATATGCTTTGCAGCTTTTTCCTATAATCTTTATTTATACTTTTATGACCAATATATGGTGGATTGCCAATTACTAAATCATAGTATCCTATGTGATAATCTATTGTTGAAACATCAGTTGAACTATATTCTTCATTATAATTATTTTTTATTAAAATATCTTCGTTAAAAATATTTATATCAAGATTGGTTTTTATAGGACCTTTCAAAAATAAAGATACCTTAGTCATATATACTGCAAAGGGGTCTATGTCAAAGCCTACTATATTATTTTTTAATATAAATGAATGAATATCACTTAATTCTTTCTCTATTTCAGGATGATAATTAATTATATCAGTTAAATATGTTTCATATACTTCTTTTAGCTTATCGTAGACTTCTAACAAGAAATAACCAGCGCCGCAAGCAGGATCTACTACTCTAAAGTATGGATTTTTTATAATTTCTTCATAACATATTCCTTGTGAAACCATATATTCAACGATATATTTAGGAGTATAAACTTGTCCTAATAATTTTCTCTGGCTGCTAGTAATAAAAGCTTCATAAAGCTTACCTAATGAAAAACTTGAAATCTCTTCTGGAGTCATTTTTGCTAATATATCTATAACGAGCATTTTACTTTCTTTATCTAAAAATTCTTCTTCATTAAATAGCTTTTCTATATCTTTAAAAGCTGTAGAAAATAAGCTTGAATATGTTCTTTCAATAGTTTCCAAGTCTATATCTTCTTGATTTATATTTATATTTTCTTTTAGGTGTTTAATACTTAATGCAGATTTTCCTATGAAAAAGAGAATATTTTTTATAGCATTAATATAAATTTCTAACTGGTCATTATTTATCTCCTTTAAAACATCCTTAGCTATTTTTTTTAAACTATTAATATAATCACTTTTAGTCTTCATATATTACCTCTGCTTATTTACTGTAAATTTGCTTTTACTAAGTTCTTTCCACAAATAATTTATAAGTATTTTAATATTATTGAGAACAACTTTATTATTATGACTAAGTATTAATATATTATTTGGTATATTATAATTCAGTTTATCTATTTTACTAATATCTAACTTTAAATCTTTTGAATCTAAATATGTGCATTTACTTCCATCAGATAGCTTTCCTTCCTTTATTTGCAAACTAATTTCGAATTTTCCAACCCTTGGATACCATTTTAGTATATGGAACTCTCCATAGTGTATTTCGTCTGATAACTCAAGTATTGTAGTATCTCCTTCAACTTCCATTATATTTCCACTACATTTAACATTTTCTAGCTTAATTGTTATATTAATATTATTGCTTAAATACTTAGTATCTAAATTAACTCTACTTTTTTCATCTATTACGTCAAATATCTTTAGAACCTTTGTTAAATTGTATATATCTTCATAATTATGTCTTAAAATAATTTCTTTTATATTATTATCTTTTGATTTAATATAATCATAATACATTTCTACGCTTTCTTTCCCACTAATTGTATCATCTCTGTCTATTCCTAATAATTTTTCTATACTTTTAAGGTTATATTTTTCTAAATCTAATAAATTTTTCTTTGCCCTCACAACTTTTAAAATATCAATACATTGTGTTTTGTCTATTTGATAGTCAATATTATGAAGTGCTAGTCTTGAATTTATAAATGGTATGTCAAATGCATCTCCATTAAAAGTAACTATCATTGCAAACTTAGTTATATATTTTACAAACTCTTGCAGCAAATTTTTTTCGTACTCTTGACTATCTGTAAAAAATTGAAGAATTTCTGTTTCAGTACCGCTACTATATAACATTCCAATCAAGATTATATGATTATTCTGTTTATTAAAACCAGTAGTCTCTATGTCAAGAAAGCAAATGTCTTTGCATGATATTAACTCTTTAAAAGTAGGTGGAATATTCACTTGTTCATCTAATGTATGTTTTATAATTTCCATCCTAATCATCCCTTCAATTTGTAAGCAGTAAAGTAATGTTTTAATAAATTATATCAAAAGTATGTGGTCTGTGCTATAAAATTGAATAATAAAAATAGCTAAGCATAGTTAATGCAATTTTTATAGCTCATTACATGTAAAAATAAATATAAACAAAGATTTTTTTGCATACCAAATCCTCTTAGATAAGAATAATAACTTTAACTACAAATATCTACTACTTATAATTTCTTGTTTCTGACATTCTTGAACTTTGACTTGCTAATTAACATCATTTACAGGATTAACTCTAAAATGTAGAGACAAGAATTTTGCTAGCAACTTCACTCAAATTCCATCTAACAATAGTTCTACTTATCTTAAGCAAACAGTAACACTATCATCCCTTGTATCTGACTTTTAACGATTAATTTTTTACCTAAGCCATATTTACTAAAAAAGAGTAGCCTATAACTAAGCTACTCCTTTTTAAATTAGCAATGTAACAATACTTTAAATATTTTTATTATATTCATTTTCATTTAATCCTACATATTTATTAGTTTTGAAATATAGCTTAATTTTATTTCATTTATCTTCTAACGATTGATTAAGCCTTTTCATTCTCATTGATTCCCCAGCAATCCCTAAGTGCTCTGGTTTCATTTCATTAATAATTATTCTCACTGTAGATACTGGACAGTCTAGCACATCAGAGACTAAATCTGTCACCTTTCTGATTAGTTCTTCCTTCTGCTCTAATGTCCTACCTTCTACTAAGTTCACTTGAATTATAGGCAATGCTCAGGCCTCCTTTCATATCCCGCATTAACCTTACAAAGAAAATATGCTTATAATGTATGAAATGGCTTAAAATAGAATTAAGAGAAATAAATTATGTCTATATATTCTAATCAATTAAAATATCTTTTCATAAGTAATCTATTTTATTGAACTAATTAAACTATTTACTCCTTTTAGTAAAAAACCTATATCAGAACCAAAGGCAAAATATCTTACCCCTAACTCTCTATATTTTTTTACTTCATCAGGAGTATTTACAAAAATTCCACAAGTCCTGTTATATTCATTACACACTTTGATTATATTTAAAATAGTTGCTTGAATTTCCGGCAACGATGGGTTGCCTGGATGTCCAAAAGATTGACTTAAATCTATAGGTCCAATAAAAATCACATCAATATCTGGTAATTCACAAATTTTTTCAATATTTTCTGCCATAAATTTGTTTTCAATATGAACTACATTAATAAGATGTTCATTTGAGTAACTCATATATTCATCTTTATCTATTTTCCCATAGTTTGCAGACCTTTGTGTAAATGAAAGACCTCTTCTTCCTTTTGGTGCATATTTTGTAGCCTTAATAGCATCGGATACTGCTTCTACTGTTACAAGACCAGGTAATTGTATACCAGAAGCTCCTAAATCTAATGCCTTAACTATAATACTATCTTCAGCTACTGGAACTCGTACAATAATTGGAAGTTTCACACAATCTGATGCTCGAATAATATTCTCTAACTGAATTTGATCACATGGTGCATGCTCAGTATCTACTATTATAAAATCTAGTCCTGATGCACCCAGTATTTCAACCACAGTTGGTGAACCTAATTTTAAAAATGTTCCAATTACTATCTCGCCAGATCTTATTTTCTCTTTTAATTCTTTTGAAATCATCCTAAATATTCCTCTCTTTTTGGAGTAAATATATCTAAATTTAATACAGGAATATCAGAAGTCACCACAATATAATGAACTGCATTTGAAGGAATCACTAAAAGTCCTCCTTCTTTTAACGAATAGACTTCATCTTCAACATGGAAATCACAAGTTCCTTGCATTATATATACAATTTGCTCATGTACATGTTTATGAGGTTTTGGCTCATGATTTGGCTGCAACTCGTTTAAAACAACTGTTGCTCCCTCACCAGTAAATACTTTTCTTTTTACACCTTCACGTACAATTTGCCATTCTAAATTATCCCAATTATTGCAATTAAACATTTATATCCTCCTTTATAGTCCGAGTAACCATGCTGGGTTAACTTCAGTCATTGTTTTTATTTCTTCTTCATTTAAATTACATTCTTTTGCTAACATGTTGATAAATGTCTTTAATCCTTCTACTGGACTGCCATTTTTATGTTGTCCATAATCAGAAGTTAAAACAATTTTATCAACTCCAACTAATTTAATTATTTCAGCGGCTTCTTCAATTCTATTTGTATAGAATTTTGATGTTGGCACAAAAACAGTCGCGTTTAATTCTATAAATGCTCCTAGTTTGCTCCAAGCAACCATGTCTTTTAAAGAAGCACCAATCATATAATGAGGATGATTTACTAAAATTCGCTTAATTCCCATATTATGAGCGGTTTTAATTAATGCATCAATTTCATCCTTACTGCCATGACCTGTAGCAAGAATTAAATCTTGTTTATCCTTTAAATAATTTAATATATCTATAACTTCTTTCTGAAGCTCACCATTTTCATTAATATAGCAAATTGTTTTTTCCTCAACAGATATTCCTTTACTACCTGGAAAAGCCAGCCCATGTCTTTCATGCATTATTTTATGCCTTTCAGATGAGACAGTTGGCATCCATATAATCTTCGCACCCATAGCATATGCAGTATCAACAGCTTTTAAATTTAATCCTCCTACTGAATTGTTAAGTGCAATCCCACCGTAAACTTTACATTTTCCATTTCCCAAATGCTTTTGAATGATTTCAGCAGTCATCATAGTAGGAAAATAATGATCCTTGATAACAAAAGCTGAATAATCATCTCTTATTGCTTCTTTTAGCATTTCTGCACCATCTAATTCTCGTGGCATAACAGATGGTCCCGCATGTACATGCAAGTCAATTAACCCCATAGCTCTCCACCTTTCCTTTTTTTGTAAGGTAAACCAATCCTGCAAATATCGCTAATCCAACAAAATCTGAATAAGTTTCTGGATAAAGCATCAAAGCTGCAGATAATAGGCACAAAATCCTTAACCCCCAATTAATTGGTTTATTAATTACACCTTCTACTCCCCAGGTCAAAGCGATACATCCTATACAAGCAGTAATGAATGCCCAAATAACTGATAAAAAGCTGCCCTGTGCTAATAAAACAGGATTTAATACAAACAGGAATGGTACTATATATGCAACTATTCCTAATTTAACCGATTGTATTCCAACCTTAACTGCATCAGCACCAGATATTGCTGCAGCTGCATATGAAGCTATAGCAACAGGTGGAGTAATGCATGATAAAACTGAAAAATATAGTACAAACATATGTGCAGCTAAATGTGAAGCCCCCATTTGAATTAGCGCAGGAGCTACTAATGATGACATTACAATATAAGCTGGAACTGTAGGAAGTCCCATTCCTAAAATAATTGCTACAATAGCTGAGAAAAACATTGCTAATAGTAAATTACCATTAGAAAATGTAGTAATAATTGTAGTAAACTTTAATCCTAATCCTGTTAACATGATTACAGCAACTATAATACCCGCACAAGCACTAGTAACAGACACGTTAATAATTCCTTTAGCACCATTTTCAAGTCCCTTTAATATATTGCTGACAGTTAGTTGCTTTCTATTCTTTATAAGCATTACTACAAATAGAGATACAAGCCCATAAAAACCTGCCATCATTGGAGTAAAATCAAATATCATAAGTGCAACTAATACAATAAATGGTGTTGCTAAATACCAACCTTCCTTAAAAACTTTTTTTCCATTTGGAAGACTCTCTTTTGGTAGTCCTGAAATATTATTCTTAATTGCCTTTGCATCAACCATAACAAATAAGCAGAAGTAATATAGAATAGCTGGAATTAATGCAGCCTTACATATGCTTAAATATGAAACCCCTAAGTAATCTGCCATGATAAAAGCAACTGCTGCCATAACTGGAGGCATTATCTGCCCTCCTGTAGAAGCAACTGCTTCAACTGCACCTGCAAATACTGGAGAATAACCAACACTTTTAATAAGTGGTATTGTAAATGTACCTGTACTCACTACATTAGCTACAGAACTACCTGAAATTGAACCAAAAAGACAACTGCCTATGACTGCTACTTTAGCAGGACCTCCCCGTTTTGCTCCAGCCAATGCAGTAGAAATGTCAATGAAAAACTGACCTGCTCCTGTTACTTCTAAAAAAGCTGACAATATGATGAATATCACTACATAAGTAGCTGTAATACCCAATGAGCTTCCAAAAATACCTTCAGATGTCAATAAAATCTGTTCAAGAATTTTCTTAAAACTAAAACCTGTATGTGCCAATTGCCCTGGTAACTTATGGCCAAATAATGCATATAGAATGAATATTATACAAGTTATAGGTAAAGTCCATCCAGTAAGTCTTCTAGTTGCATCTAATACAACAATAAGAATCACCACAAAAGAAAAAATTTGCATAGTTGATAAGGGTGTCACAAAAAGAATTCTATTTTGAAGCGTTTTATAATTAACAATCATATACCCTAACGATAAAACAGAAAGTGCTACCATTACGTAATCTATTATTTTTAACTTTCCATCGCTTTTTTTGCCATCAACTCCATATACTCCAAATCCTATTATTAAAGCAAACAATAAATGTAAAGTTCTATGTACTTGCGATTCGGGAATCCCGAATACACAAGTATATAAATGATAACAAGACATTAGAACTGCTATATATTTTATGATATCTTTAAAGTTAAGTTTAGATCTATTTATAGTCATTTCTTTCACCCTTTACAATCCTTTTATTTAAGTACGCCAATTTCCTTATAGTACTTTTCTGCTCCAGGATGCAACTGAATTCCTGTATTATAACCATATTCTGGCACCATATTTTCCATGGATTTATTTACTGTACAAAGTTTTTCATAATTGTCATACATTGCCTTTGTCATTTGATATACAATTTCTTCTGACATTTCTGCATTAGTAAACAATATAGTTTTGCTACTAATTGCAATTGTATCAGAGTCTGTTCCTTTATAAATACCACCAGGAATAGTTATTTTTTCGTATGCAGGGTTTTGATTTGCAATAATATTTAGATGTTCCTCATCAATACTTATAAGCTTAACTCCTTTCGATTCTGCTAAATCTTGTAATGCTGCATATGGAAAAGTACTCATATACGCAATAGCATCTGCATGTCCATCTTTAACTAAGTCAACAGCATCAGAAAAACCAACAAAATTTACTTTTCCAAGATCATCATAAGTCATACCATATGCTTCTAACACTATACGAATGGCTTTTTCAGCAGAGTTTCCTTTTTGCTGAGTACATAATACTTTACCTTTCAAATCTTCTATTGAGTTTATGTTAGAACCTTCTACTGTAGCTATATGTAAAACTCCTGGATATAATGCTGTAACTCCCCTAATATTTGATATTTTATTTCCTTCAAAATCTCCAACTCCTGCTTCTGCATCTAACACGTCATCTGGAAATCCAAATCCTAATTGTGCTTCGTTTGATGAAACACTAAATATATTTGAAATGCCTCCCCCTGGACCACACGAAGTAACAGAATTTGGAATTTCAGTTTTGAATAATTCTGCTAATGCTCCTCCTATTTGATACCAAGCTCCTCCAGAATTTGCTGATACAATATTAATCTTAACTTGTGCTGACGTACTGTTAGTAGTTCCTGAATTTGTTCCCCCTGTAGAACATCCTACTGTTACAAAGACAAGCATTAGAATTACTAAAAAAGTTAAAGCTCTTTTAATTTTCATTAATAACACTCCCCCTAATAATTCTTTAATTTAATATTTTTATTTCAACAGCAGATTTATCACAGATATGATGACATATACTGCATCCACTGCAGAAATCTTCATTATGAGTCAATCTATTTTCCACTACCTTCAAAGCTCCAAAGTAGCATCTTGAAACACACTTTTTCTGACTACAAACGTCACATATTGTAGTGTTAAAAACTGCTTTTCTGCCCGGTATTTTCCCAAGATTTTTATAAGAAATGATCTTATCAGCTACTTTTCCCTTAAGCTCTGAAATATTATTAACCGCTCTATCAGCTATTTCCTTTTTTAGTTCTTCAATTAATACATTAACATGCTCGTGTCCTCTCAGCATCAACGCAGAACCAATCTGTACAATCCCCGCACCACATAATATAAAATCTATTATATCTCTAGCTGTATCTATACCATTACCACCACAAATTTCAATATCTACATTAGTATAAACCTTTGATATGTTTGCTAAGGAAATCGGTTTCATCCATGGCCCACCAATTGCAGCCCAGCCACCAATAATAGGTTCATCATTTACATCATCCACCATTAAACCTTGATACCTATGCATTATAGTAACAGCTTTCACACCTACTTTTTTCAATTCTTTAACTATAGATACCATATCAGAAACCTGAGGAGTTAATTTAACTATTATAGGAATATGTACTACTTCTATAACTCTTCTAACTATCTCAGCAGCAATTTCTTGAGATTGTCCAATTAAGAAACCCAATTTACCCTTTGCAGCTTCACCGTGAGGATTACCAAAGTTTAATTCAATCATTGGAAAACCTAATTCTTCAAAGGTTTTTGCATACTTTACCCAATTTTCAATTTCACTAGCACATATACTTCCTATTAATACAACATCGTTTTTCTGGGCTAATTCTAATTGCATTTTAGCTTTTGGAATATAGTCTTCAATAGCAATCATTGAACCGCCTCTAGAAAAAAAGTAATAGTCATCAGGAATATTACCGTTAACCTTTTTTTGTCTCATATCACGAATTTCCATCATTGCGATTTTAGCTGATTGCAAAGCAGATGAATCTGTTACAGACTTTGTAATTATTCCTCCAACACCCGATGTAACAAACTCTTCAAATCTGTCATCTGTTCTAGAAATATCTGTTGACGCTACTATAATAGGATTCTTAAACCTTGTTCCCAAAAAAGTTACCTCTAAACTATCGTTCATAATCACTCCTCCAATTTAATATTTTATTAGATATTATATCAAATATAATTGCAAATTTATTCTTCATAGTAAGACTTTTCTAAGTTTTACTATGAAGAATAAAAAAGTAAATTAATCTATGTTTTCTTCCTCTTCTAATTTTTTTAACACTATTTTAAATCCTTCTTCCTTGTGCTTCATAAAAGCTTCATAAACTTTTTCTTCATCTCTAAGTTTCAAATATTTCAAACATTCTTCATGTTCTTCAAAAGACTTAGAAATTCTTGAATCATCTCTTACAAAAATACTTTTACTATGTTCTGATCTTTCAATCAAAGATTTAATAATATCATATAAGGTTTCATTTCCACACTTTTTATAAATATAATCATGAAACTGGCTATTTAGCTTTGTATATTGCTTAAGATCTTTATTTTTTAAGCAAACTTTCATATCATTTAGTATTGTTTCTAGTTCGTTAATTTGTTCGTCAGTCATATTTTTGGTTGCTAGTTTTGCTGCTAAAGGTTCTAAAACTAATCTTACACTTATTATTTCCTTAAATTTTTCAGCGTTGAATCTTGCAACTCTTGCACCAACATGGGGCGTATTTTCAATTAATCCATCTTGCTGCAGCCTTGTTAATGCTTCTCTAATTGGCATAGGACTAACATTATATTTTGCTGCCAATTGTGCAACAGTCAATCGTTCTCCTGGATGAAAATACCCATTTAATATTTCTTCCTTAATCAAATAATAAATTGCATCATTTTTTGTCGCAAACATATTATCTAATTCTCTTTTCATATACTATCAACTTCCATTCCTAATATTTTATATTTGATATTTTATCAAATATCAAAACGTAAGTCAAGTTTATTTTGTTAAAAATAAAAACTTTAATTTATCATATCAAACTTTATCCTAATACAAATAGTTTTATTTCCAATTGGAGCAAAATCTAATTTTATAATAATGTTAAAAGTGCATAATAAGAGCAAATTTATAAAATAAATCTCTATTAAAAAAGTTATACGAATTAAAAAAACACAGGAAGTTTTAGAACATCAGAATTTAAAAATTGTGCGTTATATATAGAATTTTAAGAGAGATTGAAAATACCTTTAAATATGACTTATACTAAAATTTCAATTGAGGGTTTTAATAATAAAATTAAAGTATTAAAACGAGTATCAATACTTTAACAAATTTCATAAAAATGGCTTTAGGGCTAACCTCAAGGTAAGTAACATAGAGGTAGAGCACTGACTGCTCTAGAGGTGTATATGCGTTACCAAAACCTATCAAACTTCGAATAAAATTATTATTAAGTCTAAAAAAATATAATACTTATAAAAGCCTATATTTTAGCAGGATTAGTTAAGTGTTGCTAAAAATATATGTAACTTTCCCTATCTATCTCAGTCATAATACGAATCAGGGTTAAAAATGGTTCTATAATAAATGTTGGGGTACATGATATATGTACTCTGACATTTAATTTTTTGCAAAATAAATGCACTCGTGAAATAAACCTGCTAAAATGTTGATTGGCAAAACAAACATAA
>Ga0134090_1000883_pt1 | contig 22273 bp, 20 predicted proteins | sample 1_4taG_FD_94453 | JGI IMG/M metagenome (GOLD analysis project Ga0134090, IMG submission 94453) | Switchgrass degrading microbial communities from high solid loading bioreactors in New Hampshire, USA - 1_4_20_6_A1 metaG | ecosystem: Engineered > Bioreactor > Semi-continuous > Anaerobic >...
ATATTAAGCGTATAGAAAAATTAGAGGAAATAGCCAATTCATTTGATGGAGTTGAAAAATCTTATGCTATTCAGGCTGGAAGAGAAATCCGTATTATCGTTAAGCCTGATGAAGTCTCTGATGATGATATCATATTGAAATCACGTGAAATAGTTAAGAAAATTGAAAGTGAACTTGAATACCCTGGTCAGATTAAAGTAAATGTAATAAGGGAAACAAGAGCTATTGAATATGCTAAATAATTTAAATTTGAAAATTAAGTATTAAAAATTAAGTATTAATAAGAAAAATACCAAATCAAAAAGCGTGAGTATTCACGCTTTTTGTGTTATTATTGATATTAGTTTATTAAGAATAGGTGGTTAATATTGAAAATTTTATTTATAGGCGATATTGTCGGAAATCCTGGCAGAAGAGCTGTTAAGGAAATGATTGGTCTAATTAGAAGAGAGGAAAAGTATGATTTTTGTATTGCCAATGCTGAAAATGCTGCTGGAGGAAGCGGTATAACATATGTTGTTGCCCAGGAGCTTTATAAAGCAGGTGTTGACGTAATAACTCTCGGTAATCATACATGGTCTAAAAAAGAAGTATACAATTTTATTGATTCAGATGAAAGAATAGTAAGACCGATAAATTATCCAAAAGGCGTGCCCGGGAAAGGCTCAACAATATATGAAGGTAATGCAGGCAAAATTGGTGTTATAAATGTAATGGGGAGAGTTTATATGGACAGTATTGATTGTCCATTCAGCTCAGTTGATAAAGAAATAGAATATCTGAAAAGCTTTGTAAAGGTTATTGTCGTAGATATGCATGCGGAAGCTACATCGGAAAAATGTGCCCTTGCCTGGTACCTTGACGGAAGGGTAAGCTGTGTTCTTGGGACACATACTCATGTGCAGACAGCAGATGAAAGAATATTGCCCTGTGGTACAGCATTTATATCAGATGTCGGTATGACGGGACCTTATGATGGAATACTGGGAGTGGACAGGGACATCATAATTGAAAAATTTTTAACACATATACCGGCAAGGTTTGAAATAGCAAAGGGCAGGATACAGTTTAATGCTGTTTTATTGGAAATTGATGAAGCGACTGGCAAAACGCTGAGTATCAAAAGAATTTCTCATATTTTAGACAATTAAAATTTAATAAAAAATAGGCATTTTTAATTTCTAAAATTTAACTAAAAAAGAGGAATTTAAAAATTTGTGTAGAATAATTACATTGATAATGTGTTAGGGGGTAAGACATTATGGATGTATTAAAAGTCTCAGCAAAATCCAGTCCAAACTCTATTGCAGGAGCATTAGCAGGAGTAATCAGAGAGAGGGGAACGGCTGAAATCCAGGCAATAGGTGCTGGAGCTTTAAATCAGGCTGTTAAAGCAGTTGCTATTGCCAGAGGATTTGTTGCTCCTTCAGGTCTTGAGCTCATTTGTATACCGGCATTTACCGATATACAAATTGACGGTGAAGAAAGGACAGCCATTAAGTTAATTGTTGAGCCAAGAAAATAGAATAATAGATAGAGAAAAAGTTAGAGAAAAAGACATTCTAACAAAATCATTTAAACATTAAAAGCATTTAAAATGCTTTTTTTTTATTTTTATGGTAATATTATATAATATAGCAATAGACATAAATATACAGTTTCGGAGGACAATTTCCCTTGTATACAGATGTTATAAAAGATGAGAAAATATTATTTTTTCAAAAAAACGGAGTAAAGCTTTTGAAGTTTAACATACTTGAACAGTATAATAATATACTTGTGCATTGCTTTACAACGAGAATAGGTGGTGTAAGTACAGGAGAATGTGAATCGCTGAATCTTGGATTTAAAAGGAAAGACAGCAGAGAAAATGTGATTGAGAATTATAAAAGGGTATGCGACGCACTTAGCATTAACATGGAAGATATGGTTTTATCCGATCAGGTTCATGACATAAGGATAAAAGCAGTCAATGAGTGCGACAGAGGAAAAGGAATTTTAAGAAGCAGTGATATAAAAGGATTTGACGGACTGATAACTAATAAAAAGAACGTAGCTCTTGTAACGTTCTATGCTGATTGTGTGCCTGTCTTTATATTTGACCCCGGCAAGACGGCAATAGGCCTTGCACATTCCGGCTGGAGGGGAACATTAAAGGAAATTGGACGTGAAATAGTGGTAAAAATGGGCGTGGAATATGGAAGCAGACCAGATGATATGAAGGTAGTTATCGGTCCATCTATAGGAAAGTGCTGCTTTGAGGTTGGAGATGAAGTTGTTGAGGCTTTTATAGGTGAGATTCCATGGAGCAGGGATTTTATCAGCAAGAATAACAGAGAGAAGTGGACAATTGATTTGAAGGGTATTGTTAAAAAGACATTAATGAATTGTGGTATAAAAGACGAAAATATAGAAGTAAGCAGTATTTGCACCAAATGTAGCAGAGATATATTCTTTTCTTATAGAGGCGATGAAGGAAAAACAGGAAGCCTTGCTGCAATTATGCAGTTAAAATAAAAAGATCAATATAGCAAAATTGTTAAAGGAGCATGACATTGAAAAGAGTACTTCTATTTTTAGCAGTATTTGCTGTCTGCACAATTTTTACTTCATGTAATACTACTGTTCAGTATCAGGACGAGCAGGGGCAAAATATAAACATGAATATTTATATCAATGATAATGTAATAGATAAAGGTGTGACCAGAGGGGGAACTCTTAACCTTTTTACCACTAAACCTGATACGCTTAATCCTATTTTCACAAGAAATGTTTATGTTCGGGACTTCTCAGAGCTTGTATTTGAGAGTCTTGTCAAGCTTCAAAAAAATCAAAATCCATTACCTGTCCTGGCAGACAGATGGAGTGTCTCTCAGGATGGACTCGTTTGGACTTTCCATATTAGAGATGATGTAAAGTGGCATGACGGTGAACCCTTATCTGCAGAAGATGTGGAGTTTACTGTGAATGAAATATTAAACTCAGAGGGTAATTCTGTCTATAAAAGCAATTTGCAAGGGGTTACAAGCTTTGGAGCAATTGACAGGAATAATTTTAGAATTGTTATAGGGCAACCTAATTCATTCCAGGCAGAATTAATGACATTTCCAATAATACCCAAACACTATTTTGAAAAATATCAAGATAATAGCTTACTGACCGGGAAACTGCCTCCCGGAACAGGTCCTTACAGATTTAAGTCAATAGAGGGGGACAAAGCTATACATCTTGTGGCAAACGAAAACTGGTGGAATGCTTTATCAAATGGTGAAGATTCATTGGAACAGCCCTATATCGAGAACATAGACATTAAAATTTATCATGCCCCTGAAGATGCGTTAAATGCCTTTAATTTAAAAGAAATAGATGTTGCTTTCATTGATTCTTCAGATCTTGAAAGATATAAAGACAGTGTACACACATCATTAAAAACATATCCATCAAGAAATTTTGAATTTATCGCCTTTAATGTAAATAATAAAGTATTGAGTGATCGAGGAGTACGACAGGCTATTGCATATACAATTGACAGAAGCAAAATTATAAACAATGTACTTCCGGGAAGGGGTGTAGTTTCTGAAATACCGGTGATTCCCGGCTCATGGCTTAATGACACAAATATTAGTTTCTATAATGTTGATCATATAAAGGCAAGAGAAATACTTACCCAAAACGGCTGGAACGAAGATAACGGAAAATGGAGCAAAAAGATTAACGGAAGAAGGGAATATTTGTCCTTTGAATTGCTTATTAATGATGAGAACCTGTTAAGAAAGTCTGTCGCAGATGAAATTGCTCAGCAGTTGAAGACCTTAGGAATAGAGGTAACAGTTATACAGATGAATTGGGACCAAATGCTTGAAAAAATTGAGTCAGGTAAGTATGATATGGCATTGATGGGATGCACTGTCCCACAAATACCCGATATTTCCTTTCTTTATGGAACTTCTTATTTAAATTTCACTCCTTCGGCAGGATATGCCGGAGCAAGAAATATCTCAGGATATAGCAATCCGGATATTGATAACTATATTAGAAGGATATTCAATGAAACTGACAATGACAGAAAAAAAGCGTTATTTATCAACATGACAGGGATAATTGCAGATGATGTGCCCTATATTGGTCTTTATTTTTCAAATAATGCAGTAATGTATAGAAAAACCATAAGAGGAACTATAGATTCTTATATATGGGATAGATATAACGAAATAACACAGTGGTATATAACTGAAGGATGAATTATAATAAACAATATTAGTGTTTGGGTTTAGTAATATATTTAGAAGCGAGGTGAGTCGAAAAGATGCTTTGGGCTTTAATAGTAGCTTTAATAGTTGCAGCAGACCAGGTTTCAAAATTTATTATCGTTAGAAATGTTAAAATGGGCGAAATGATAGAGGTAATACAGAACTTTTTCTATATTACATATATAAGAAACACAGGAGCCGCATGGTCAATCCTTCAAAACGGAAGATATTTTTTTATTGTATTGACTATAATAGCTTCAATGATCCTTATATATTTACTTTTAAAATCCAAAAACAGGATTTTTAGCTTAGCCTTGTGTTTCATTCTTGGCGGAGCAATAGGAAACCTGATAGACAGAATTGCTGTAGGGAGTGTGGTAGATTTTCTGGAATTCCACTTCTGGAGTTACAGGTTTCCGGTTTTCAACGTTGCAGATACCTTTATAACAATAGGAGCGATACTTTTGGCCTATTATCTGATTTTCATATATAAGGAGCCGAACGAGGCAACAGAAATGGAAGGAAGGTAATAATGAAAGAAAAGAATGAAACGGAAGGAACGAAAGATATACATCATGATATAGATAATGGAAAAGCTGCTGAGCATTTAATAGGCGCAGATGGTGTTGATGTAGAAAATACAGAAGATTTAGAGGATATGGAAGACATAGAAGATATTGAGGAAATAGAAGAAACAGAAGAAACAAAAGAAACAAAAGAGTCTGAAGGGGCGGAAAAAATAAATATAATTCCTGATAAAAGCGGCATACGAATAGATGCTTTTCTCTCATCAAAATTTGAGAAGTATTCCCGTACGTATTTTCAGAAACTTATTGAAAACGGTATGGTAAAAGTTAATGGCAAAAATGTCAGGAGCAATTATAAGGTTAAGATTGACGATGAAATCAGAGTCGAAATACCTGAGCCCCAAAAGCTCGATGTAAAGCCGGAGAACATAGATATTGAAGTATTATACGAAGACAATGATATTTTGATAGTTAACAAGCCTAAGGGGATGGTTGTTCACCCTGCAGCAGGCAATTACTCCGGAACTCTTGTAAATGCGCTTATGGCTTACTGTGGTGACAGCCTGTCGGATATAAATGGGATTATAAGGCCTGGAATAGTTCATCGAATTGACAAAGATACTTCAGGCGTACTTGTGGTTGCAAAAAATAATTCTGCACATGAAAGACTTTCTTCACTTCTTAAAAAGCATAATATAAAAAGAATTTATGTTGCAGTGGTATACGGCATTTTAAGGGAGGACTACGGAAGAATTGAAGCACCTATTGGCAGACATCCCACAGAAAGAAAAAAGATGGCTGTCAATACTAAGAACGGCAGAAACGCCGTAACACATTTCAGAGTTCTTGAGAGGTTCAAGGACTGCACATATGTAGAGTTGAGACTTGAGACAGGAAGAACGCATCAAATCAGAGTGCATATGTCCTATATAGGGCATCCTTTAGTGGGCGATGCAGTATATGGAAGTAAAAAACAAAAATACAATGTTGATGGTCAGGCTCTCCATGCAAAAGTGCTGGGGTTTGTGCATCCGAGAACCGGTGAGTATATGGAGTTCGAGGCAGAGATTCCGGAATATTTCAAGAAACTGTTGGAGTATCTGAGAAACAACTAGAGTCATATCATCAATTAATATTGAAAAAAAAACATGGACAAATCTGAATAATTATGCTATAGTAAGTTTAATTTAATAGTGACCTTTTAATTAGTCCAGAGAGGCTGGAAAGGTGAATTAGATTACTTTGTTTTACGGAACGAGTTTACAAAGACTTCGACTTCCTGCTTTCTGGCAGGAAGTTTTGTTATATACAGGTTAAAAGATTATTAATAAAATAGCTTGGTAAAAATTATATTGGAGTGAAGGTTATGTTTGAAAAGGCCGAAATAATGGACGAGCACGCTATAAACAGGGCTATTACAAGAATAGCTCATGAAATTATTGAGAAAAACAAAGGCGTTGACAATGTTGCTCTTATAGGTATCCAGCGCCGGGGAGTGCCGCTGGCCAAAATGATTGCACAGAAAATAAATCAGGTAGAAGGCAAAAAAGTAGAAGTTGGCATACTTGACATAACCTTTTACAGAGATGATTTAAGCCTTCTGTCCGAGCACCCTGTTGTAAACGGTACAGAAATTAATTTCTCAGTAAATGATAAAAGAATTGTGCTCGTGGATGACGTTCTATATACTGGCAGAACTATCCGTGCAGCAATAGATGCTGTTATGGACATAGGAAGACCTAAGATGATTCAACTGGCGATATTAGTTGACAGAGGTCACAGGGAACTGCCCATAAGAGCTGACTATGTTGGCAAAAATGTCCCCACTTCAAGGTCAGAAATGATATGCGTGAAATTAACTGAGTATGACGGTGTTAATGCAGTTACAATATGTAATATTTAAATAAAAATTGTATTGAAATAATTATCAGGATTGAGATAAACGATAAATGCGAGGTAAAGAATGAAGAATATTCAAAGTTATACTATATCAATAGAACTTAATAAGAATTTTAAAAAACTATTTACTTTATTATTGTCTCAATCCATTTACAATAAAGCAACTGTAATGCGATGTTTCTTTTTTGAACAGTAAGGAACTGGACCTTACTGTTTTATTATGATTTCGCTCAGACTGATTACAAAGTTATAACATTTGAAATAGAATTTCATAAAGGTGGGAAGCTTAATGAATCTTAAATCAAAGGACTTACTCGGACTAAAGGATTTAACTGCTGAAGAAATTCAATATATTTTAGATACAGCAAAGACCATGAAAATGATCCTTGAGTCCAACAACAAGAAAACACCACATCTTGCAGGAAAATCGATAGTTACCCTGTTTTATGAAAATAGTACCAGAACACGGCTTTCATTTGAACTTGCATCAAAGTATATGGGTGCCAGTTCTGCAAATATTTCCGTGCAGGCAAGCAGTGTTGCAAAAGGTGAAACACTTGTAGATACTGGAAAAACCATTGATGCAATGGGTACCGATGTAATTGTAATAAGGCATCCAATGTCTGGAGCCCCTCATCTGCTTGCCAAAAATGTCAAGGCTTCCGTTATAAATGCGGGGGATGGAATGAATGAACACCCAACACAGGCGTTGTTGGATATGTTTACAATTATGGAGAAGAAGGGACGCATTGAGGGACTTAAAGTGGCAATTATCGGTGATATATACCACAGTCGTGTTACAAGAAGCAATATCTGGGGCTTGACGAAACTGGGAGCAGATGTCAGCGTTTCAGGACCTTCGACACTTTTGCCTCCTGAAATTGATAAGGCAGGTGTGAGAGTATACAACACAATCCAGGAAGGACTTCTTGATGCTGATGTCATAATAGGCTTGAGGATACAAAAAGAAAGGCAGAAAAAGGGACTGTTCCCCACATTGAGGGAATACTCAAGGTTCTTTGGATTGGATGACAAACGGTTATTACTTGCAAAAGAAGATGCCATTATACTTCATCCCGGTCCTGTAAATAGAGGAGTAGAACTTTCCACAGCAGTAATTGACGGTGACCGGTCCTTTATAAATGAGCAGGTAACCAATGGTGTGGCTGTTAGAATGGCACTTTTATACCTTTTGACAAGGAGGAGCAGTAATGAAAGTTTTAATTAAAAATGGACATGTTGTAGATGTTAAGACAAAGTTAGACGGCATTTATGATATTTTTATAGAAAATGGGAAGATAACAGAAATAGGGCATGATCTTGAATTAATAAACGGAGATGTTATTGATGCTACGGGAATGTATGTTTTGCCTGGGTTTGTGGATGCTCACTGTCATTTAAGGGACCCGGGATTTGAATATAAAGAGGATATTGAAAGCGGCACTATGAGTGCAGCCATGGGGGGCTTTACCTCTGTTGCGTGTATGCCGAATACAAATCCTGTAATAGATAATGAATCAGTGGTTAGATATATACAGAGCAAAGCCAAGCAGGATGGTTTTGTAAATGTATACCCTATTGGAGCGATTACTAAAGGCCTTAAGGGCGAAGAACTTGCGGAAATAGGCGAATTGAAATTTGCCGGAGCTGTTGCTATTTCCGATGACGGTAATCCTGTAAGCAATGCCTCCGTTATGAAGAAAGCGCTGCAATACGCATCTATGTTTGATATAACAGTTATTTCCCATTGTGAAGACAGGGAATTGTCGGATGAAGGTGTAATGAATGAAGGTTATCAGTCCACAATTCTCGGATTAAAAGGAATACCTTCTGCTGCAGAAGAGATCATGGTTGCAAGGGACCTGATACTTGCAGAATATCTTAAGGTGCCCATTCATATTGCGCACGTCAGTACCAAACTTTCAGTCCAATTAATACGAGATGCCAAAAAAAGAGGCGTGAAGGTGACGGCTGAAACCTGCCCTCATTATTTTTCATTGACAGATGAAGCATGCAGCGGATTTAATACTTTAGCAAAAGTAAATCCGCCATTAAGGACAAAGCAAGATGTAGAAGCAATTATAGAAGGGCTTGCAGATGGAACAATTGACATAATTGCAACTGACCATGCACCTCATCATGAAGATGAAAAAAATGTTGAATTTAATATTGCCGCAAACGGAATGGTAGGATTTGAGACAGCATTTCCTCTTGCAATAACCAATCTGGTAAAACCTGGACATCTGTCCATTAATCAGTTGGTTGAAAAGATGTGCCTGAATCCTTCAAAAATACTTGGACTCAACAAGGGAACTATAGAGGTGGGAAGGACTGCTGATATCACGATAGTTGATATAAACGAAGAGAATATTATTGACATAAATAAATTTAAGTCAAAAAGCAAGAATTCACCCTTTGATGGATTTAAGCTTACAGGAGCTGTGTATTATACAATAGTTAACGGGAATGTTACAGTAAGGGAAAAAGTTCTGCTTTAATAAATATAATAAAAGTTTTGATATATCATATAGACAGATTTTGCAAAAACTTATAAACACAGGGAGGAAAAGATGTTTATAGATAAACTTATTGATAATATAAGAGAAAAAGACAATCCATCCGTTGTAGGCCTGGACCCAAGGATTGAATATGTGCCTTCTTCAATCAGAGAAAAGTCCTATAAGGAGTTCGGAAAAAACAGCAAAGGTGCGGCTGAGGCTATATGGATTTTTAATAAGAGAATAATTGATGCTGTTTATGATATAGTTCCTGCGGTTAAATTGCAGGTTGCATGTTATGAAATGTTTGGTGTCGAAGGAATGGAAGTATTAAGCAGAACCATTAAATATGCAAGAGATAAGGGACTGATGGTGATTGCTGACGGAAAAAGGAACGATATAGGTTCAACAGCTCAGGCTTATTCAACAGCATTTCTTGGACGTATTGATCTTGGGGAAGGCCCTATTGAGAAATCATTTGATGTTGATGCACTGACAGTGAATCCATATCTTGGCTACGATGGCATCAAGCCTTTTATTGACGATTGCAGAGATAATGACAAAGGTATATTTGTACTTGTAAAAACATCAAATAAATCTTCAGGCCAGCTTCAGGATTTGCTTATGCAAGATGGAAGAAGTATATATGAAGTAGTGGCCGGATATGTAGAAAACTGGGGAAGCAAACTGATTGGAAAGTATGGCTACAGCAGCGTAGGTGCTGTAGTAGGAGCTACCTACCCGAACCAGGCCAAAATACTCAGAGGCATTCTGAAAAGTACATATATTTTGGTTCCCGGTTATGGTGCACAGGGAGGTACTGCCAGGGATGCAGCACATTCCTTTGACAGAAATGGTATGGGTGCAATTGTAAATGCTTCACGAAGCATAATGTGTGCATACCAGTCGGATTTATGGAAAAATGAGTATGATGAAGACAGGTTTGATGAAGCTTCCAGAGCAGAAGCTTTAAGGATGAGGGATGATCTTAATGCAGTATTGCAGTCGAAAAAAAGTTAATGAGATGTGTAAAGAAATTATATGAAAAAGGATTTTGAAATAAATATTAGTGGAGGATGGTAGATGAAAGCAATTCTTATTTTAGAAGATGGTACAGTATTTTACGGTGAAAGCTTTGGTGCAGAAGGTGAGACCATAGGTGAGATTGTTTTCAACACGGGAATGACGGGATACCAGGAAGTTCTGACAGATCCTTCGTACTGCGGACAGATTGTAACTATGACATACCCCCTTATTGGCAACTATGGAATTAACTCGGAAGATGTTGAATCTGCAAAACCGCAGGTAAAAGGTCTAGTAGTGAGGGAAAACTGTAAAAAACCCAGCAACTGGAGATCGACAGAAACATTAAGTGACTATATGAAGCGTAACGGCATTATAGGTATTGAAGGAGTAGATACCAGAGCCCTCACTAGAATAATAAGAGATAAAGGTACTATGAGGGGAATCATCTCAACGGATATAACTCTGAAATTTGATGACTGCATCAGAAAAATAAATGAGTATGAAATTAAAAATCCTGTTGAGCAGGTTACAACAAAGGAAATACAGCATTTTAAAGGAAGCGGTTTTAAAGTTGCGCTGATTGACTACGGAATGAAAAGAAACATTATAGAATCGCTTATTGCAAGAGATTGCGATGTTTATGTATTTCCTGCATTTTCAACAGAGGATGAAATTCTGGAGATAGAGCCGGATGGCATATTGCTTTCCAATGGACCAGGAAACCCAAAGGACTGCCAGCACGAAATCAATGTAGTCAAAAAGCTCTTAGGCAAGGTACCAATGTTTGGCATCTGCCTGGGACATCAAATTGCAGCTCTTGCCAATGGTGCTGACACTGAAAAGCTGAAGTACGGACACAGGGGCTGCAATCACCCGGTAAAAGACATTAAAATGGATCTCACATATATTACAACTCAGAATCATGGTTATACAATTATAGAAAGCTCTCTTAATAACTCAGGAATGGTAATAAGTCACAGAAATATGAATGACGGCACAATTGAAGGTATTAAGTATATGGATATACCGGCTTTTTCTGTGCAGTTCCATCCTGAAGCATCTCCTGGTCCTGGTGACACGGCATATTTGTTTGATAAGTTTATTGAAAATATGAGAAATTTTCAAAAGTGAACATAAAGATATTAAATACAGGAAGGAGTCAGTTCATGCCTAAAAGAAAGGATGTAAGAAAGGTACTTGTTATAGGTTCCGGCCCAATAATAATTGGACAGGCTGCAGAATTTGATTATGCAGGAACACAGGCATGCCGGGCCCTTAAGGAAGAAGGACTGGAGGTTGTACTGGTAAACAGCAATCCTGCAACCATAATGACAGATAAAAATATGGCTGATAAAGTATATATCGAGCCATTAAAAGCTGATATAGTCAAAAAAATAATAATTGAAGAGAAACCCGATAGCATATTGCCTACGCTTGGAGGACAGACAGGTCTTAATCTTGCAATGGAGCTGGCAGAATCTGGCTTCCTTGAAGAGCATGGAGTAAAGCTGCTGGGAACTTCTACAGAAGCTATAAAAGCGGCAGAAGACAGGAAAACTTTCAAAGAGACAATGGAGAGTATTGGACAGCCATGTATTGCCAGTGAAGTTGTTAATACAATTGATGATGCACTTAAATTTGCAGAAATCATCGGATATCCTGTTGTAGTGAGACCTGCATACACCCTGGGCGGAACAGGTGGCGGAATTGCTAACAATGCAGAAGAACTGCGGGAGATAGGCACAAATGGGTTAAGGTTAAGCAGAGTGCATCAGGTATTAATAGAGAAATGTATATCAGGCTGGAAAGAAATAGAATACGAAGTAATAAGAGACGCAAAAGGCAATGCAATTACAGTCTGCAACATGGAGAATATTGACCCTGTGGGTGTACATACAGGGGACAGCATTGTTGTAGCTCCGACTCAGACACTGACTGACAGGGAAAATCAAATGCTTCGAACGGCAGCATTAAAAATAATATCTGCACTTAAAATAGAAGGCGGTTGTAATGTACAATTTGCACTCCACCCTACCAGCTTTGAGTATGCAGTAATAGAGGTAAATCCAAGATTAAGCCGTTCATCTGCCCTTGCATCCAAGGCAACAGGTTATCCTATAGCAAAAGTGGCAACCAGGATTGCAATAGGTTATGGGTTGGATGAAATTTTGAATGCTGTTACCGGGAAGACATATGCCTGCTTCGAACCCACATTGGACTATGTAGTTGTGAAAATACCCAAATGGCCTTTTGACAAGTTCGTTAAGGCAAAGAGGACCCTTGGCACCCAGATGAAAGCAACCGGAGAAGTAATGGCAATAAGCAATTCTTTTGAAGCAGCATTGATGAAAGCTATAAGATCATTAGAACTTGGACTTTTTACTCTTGAGCAGAATATTTACAAAAAACTCGATTTGGAACAATTAAGAAAGAAGCTCTCAGAAGTCAGCGATGAAAGAATATTTGTAATAGCAGAAGCCTTAAGAAGAGGCATAACCGTAGAAGAAATCAATGAGACAACTAAAATAGATAATTTCTTCTTAAATAAGATAAGTGATATAGTACAAATGGAAGAAAGGCTTAAGTCACTGTCTGTTGAAAAAATTGATTATGATACGTTGAAGAAGGCTAAAAAGATGGGCTTCCCTGACTTAGTGCTGGCTCAGCTAATGAATTGTGACACAAAGGAAATAAAAAACAAGAGACGTGAAATGGGCATAAATGCCGTATACAAGATGGTTGATACATGTGCGGCTGAGTTTGAGGCTGCTACACCATATTATTATTCAACTTATGATGACACTTCAGAAGTAAAAGAATCAGACAGAAAAAAGGTTCTGGTAGTGGGATCCGGCCCTATCAGAATAGGTCAGGGAATAGAGTTTGACTACTGCTCCGTACACTCTGTCTGGGCACTTAAAGAAGAAGGCTATGAGACAATTATAGCAAACAATAATCCAGAGACTGTAAGTACCGACTTTGACACTGCAGATAAGCTTTATTTCGAACCACTTACCTCAGAAGATGTAAAAAATATAGTAGAGACTGAGAAGCCTTCAGGAGCTATAGTTCAGTTTGGCGGCCAGACGGCAATAAAGCTCACAAAACCCCTGGCTGATATGGGAGTAAAAATATTCGGAACAGATCCTAAGTCTGTTGATGCAGCAGAAGATAGGGAGAAGTTTGACAGGATACTGGAGGAAAATGGTATACCGCGCCCGAAGGGAAAAACGGTATATACTCTTGAACAGGCTTTACAAGCCGCAAATGAACTCATATATCCCGTTCTTGTAAGACCGTCATATGTCCTTGGGGGACAGGGAATGGAGATAGCTTACAATGACAAAGACATAACTGAGTTTATGGAGATAATTAACAGGGTAAAACAAGAACACCCTATACTTATTGACAAATATTTGATGGGAAAAGAAATTGAAGTTGACGCAATTTGTGATGGCGAGGATATATTGATACCCGGCATAATGGAACACATTGAGAGGGCTGGTATACATTCTGGAGACAGTATATCGGTGTATCCGACACAGACAATCAGTGAGAAAGTTAAAAATACTATTGTCGATTATACAGCTAAACTTGCCAGGGCATTAGAGGTTGTAGGGCTGGTGAATATACAGTACGTTGTTTATAATGATACGGTTTATGTAATAGAGGTAAATCCACGTTCAAGCCGTACAGTGCCTTATATAAGCAAAGTTACAGGAATTCCTATGGTTAATATTGCAACTAAGGTGATGATGGGAAGAAAGCTTAAAGAATTCGGATTCGGCACTGGGCTTTACAAAGAGTCTGACTATGTAGCAGTGAAAGTACCGGTGTTCTCCTTCGAAAAGCTTCATGATGTAGATACCAGTCTTGGGCCTGAAATGAAGTCAACGGGAGAAGTTCTGGGATTGGCCAAAAATTTTGACGAGGCTCTTTATAAGGGAATTATAGCGTCGGGGATTAAACTTCCTCACAAAGGCGGCGGAATTTTGATGACTGTGCGTGATACAGATAAGATGGAGCTTATATCCCTTGCAGAAGAGTTTGAAAAATTAGGTTTTGAACTGTATGCCACCGGTAAAACTGCTAACAGCCTTAATAGGCATGGTGTAGCAACAAACGTGGTAAAAAAGATTGATGAAGGATCACCTAACATACTTGACTTGATTGAGTCAGGGAAAATAGATCTGGTAATAAACACTCCAACAAGAGGCAGAAAGCCTGAAAGAGATGGATTTAAAATACGCAGAAAAGCCGTTGAGATGTCAATACCGTGCCTGACCTCACTTGATACAGCTAAAGCAGTGCTCAATTCCATCAAGCTGGGCATGCAGGAAAAGGATCTGTGTATTGTGGAATTGGGTGTTTTTGAAAAGAATAAGTGAGTGAAATTTGCAAAACGAATGAGATAAAAAAGTTGGGCACAGATAATGTTACCTGTGTCCTTATGAACAAGGAAGAAGGACGTTGGGACTTTGTTTAAAGTAAAAGGAATACATTCTGTTTGGATAGAAGTATTCCTTTACTTTAAAAATGGAGGATACTATGTCAAAGATACTTAAGGAAAAAATTATTAGTGTTGAAAAACTAACACCATTACTTTTCAAACTAACATTACAATCTGAATATATCGCAAAAAATGCAAAACCCGGACAATTTGTAAATATAAAATGCAGTGGCGGTACAGATGCCCTCTTGAGAAGGCCTATAAGCATATGTTGCGTTAACAGGGAACAGAGTTTATTTGATATAGTTTTTGAAGTAAGAGGCAGAGGAACAGAAATTTTGTCACAGAAAAAACCGGGAGATATACTTGATATACTGGGCCCGTTGGGAAAACCTTTTTATGTTCCGAAAGACAACAGTAAAATTGCAGTAGTGGGCGGCGGTATAGGAATATTTCCCCTTATGTTTCTTCTTAAGGAGTTAAAGCATACCCAAAATTCAGCGTTTCTGGGGTTTAGGTCCGCTGAAAACGCAGTATTGCTTGATGAGTTTAAAAAGGAATGCAAAAATGTATATGTTACAACAGATGACGGAAGTCTGGAGACCAAAGGGTTTGTAACAGAAATTCTTGAACAGAAGCTTACTGAAGAAAGCTATGATATTATCTATACTTGCGGGCCTTTAGCAATGATGAAAAGAGTAAACGATTTAGCTCAAAAACATGAAATTATGTGTCAGGTATCTTTTGAAGAGCGAATGGGATGCGGAATAGGTGCGTGTCTTGTATGTGCTTGCAAGACAAGAAAAGATGATGGCTGGCAGTACAGTCACGTATGTTGTGACGGGCCGGTATTCTGGGGCTCAGACGTAATATTTGATTAATGAAAGCAGGTGCAGCGATGACAATTTCGGAAGATATGAATATTGCGGTGGATATAGCGGGATTAAGGCTTAAAAATCCGGTTATTGCGGCTTCCGGCACTTTCGGATTTGGCCGTGAATATTCAGAATATATAGATTTGAATGAGCTTGGTGGAATATCTGTAAAAGGACTTACTCTTGAACCCAGGCAAGGCAATAAGCCACCCCGGATTGCAGAAACTCCTGCAGGAATATTAAACAGTGTCGGGTTGCAAAATCCGGGAGTACATTCTTTTATAGAAAATGAAATACCTTACATGAAGCAATTTGATACCGCAATAATTGCCAATATTGCCGGTAATACCGTTGAGGATTATTGCAAAATGGCTCAAATTTTGGATGACACAGACGTTGATGCGATAGAGCTTAATGTGTCATGTCCAAATGTAAAAGCAGGATGCGTAGCTTTTGGGAACAATCCTTCAGGAATACATGAAATTACTTCACAGGTCAGAAAGTATTGCAGCAAGACACTTATAGTAAAACTTACACCCAATGTGGGTGATATAAGGGAAACGGCAAAGGCAGCTGAGGAAGCCGGTGCGGATGCTTTGTCATTAATTAATACAATACTGGGAATGGCTATTGATATTCACAAGAGAAAACCCATTCTTGCTAATAACACAGGTGGACTTTCCGGTCCTGCTGTCAAGCCTATTGCGGTGAGGATGGTATATGAGGTTTGCCAGACTGTTAAAATTCCTGTTATAGGAATGGGAGGAATATCAAACGGTGATGATGCCGTTGAATTTTTGCTTGCAGGTGCAAGCGCTGTAATGGTAGGGACTGCAAATTTTGTGAATCCAAGAGCATGCATAGATGTGCTAAACGGTATAAAATCATATATGATGAAACATAAATATAAGAGTATATATGATATAATAGGAGCATTGGAACTGAATCAATAAAAAATAATTTTCGGGGGAAGACATGAAAACCAGATTAATTTTTGTGCGTCATGCCGAAGCCGAAGGCAACATTAACAGGCATTTTCATGGCTGGACAAATTCAAACATTACAGAAAAGGGACATCTTCAGGCTGAAAAGCTTGGACAGAGATTTAAAAATATTGATGTTGACGTAATATATTCCAGCAGCTTGAACAGAACGCTGCAGACAGCCTCATATATCGCAAAAGTGAAAAACCTTCCAATAATAAGAACGGACAAACTTAAGGAGATAAACGGTGGAGATTGGGAGAATCAACTGTGGGACGAGCTTCCGATTAAATGGCCTGAGGAGTACGACACCTGGGAAAACAGACCCCATGCACATAAAATGCCTAATGGCGAGACTATGGAGGAGTTCCTGCAGCGCTTGGAAAAGGAGATTATTTATATAGCTGAAAACAATAAAGGTAAAAATGTGTGTATTGTTACCCATGGTACGGCAATAAGGGCTTTAACATGCTTGTTTTATGGTTGGCCCCTGGAAGATATGATAAAAGTACAGTGGCAGGACAATACGGCAATAACAATAGTTGACTATGAAGATGGTAAATTTAAAATGATATTGGAAGGCGATGTTTCGCATCTTGACTGTGAAACAAGAACAATCGAGAACCAGGAATGGTGGAAGAAATTGAAAGACACAATGTTTTCAGGGGGGAATAAATAGGAGATGTCAAGTGGTAGAAATTCAGATGAAAAGCTTGTATCATGGCTGTTTGAAACAAATGCAGTCAGGGTATGCCCAAAGGATAAGCCTTTCTGGTATACATCAGGAACTATCGGGCCGTACTACATTAACACTCATTTTCTTTACGGAAGTGAGGAAAAGGCCAATGGCCTTTTGAAAATAATAGATGAGGTGAAGTACGATAAATTAGCTTGTCCACAGAGAGTGTTAGAACATGTTACGGAAAACTATAATAATACAGAAGTTTATAAGGCACTCATAGATGAGCTCTGCTGTTTCATAATGGAGAAGTTTGATTTGAGTGAAGTTGACTGTATTGCCGGTGTGGAAAGAAGAGACTGGTTCTTTTCGCTGATTACAGCTAAAATGCTTGCAAAACCTCACCTTACAATATATAAAGACCAATCTGCTGTAATCTCCGACGAAAACGGAACTAGGGAGATTGACAATGTCAATGGCATGAAAATATTACATATAGCTGATCTTGTAACAGAAGCATCAAGTTATGAAAGAGCATGGATACCTGCTGTAAGAAATATAAATGGTGAAATGAAATGGAGTGTATCCATTGTTGACAGAAATCAAGGCGGTGCACAGCTGCTTGAGAGAAACGGTGTAAAATCCTGTTCAATGATACACGTTGATTACAATTTGTTTGATACTGCACTAACTATGGGACTTATCGACTTAGATCAGCATGACATGTTGTTAAGATATATAGACAACCCCAGAGAGTCTATGAGGCAGTTTTTGGTGGAACATCCTGAATTCCTGGAAAACTCCCTGGCTGCTGATGAAAGAACCAGAGAGAGAGCAAAGCTTTGCATCGAGAAGGATGTGTATAAATTAAAGGGATAGACAAGGGGACGGTTCAATTTCCAGATGGCGGGGCAAGGTGAGATAGGTTCATTGCCCCACATTATCGAAAGACAGCTTGGCTTTGCTTTTTCTTGAACAGTGTGATTTTCTTGGACAGTTGGACGGTGTGAAGAGAATAACCCTATTTTCTACAAAACTTGGCAGAATGGATAACCTGCCAAGTTTTTTGATATTTTCTTGTGTCAATTTTTATACATTATATTATATATTATATAAAAAAATTATTAACGTTAGAGATAAGGTATGTGACCACCCAAATTTAACTTTATTAACTTAGCTTATTGTGACAGTATATTTCTGAAACTTCAAGCCAGATATGATAACTTTCAATAGTTTTCTTAGATTGTCTTTCCGCACTAATTTGCCAACATATATTGTTTTCATTATTTTTTATGACAAATTTATGCAATAATAATATTGACGCGTGTATTTTTTTATGATAAATTTAGAATTAATAGAATTAATTTCATACTATGTAAATATAGAGCGAAATATGGCAGCAGTGAACAAATTTAACATTATCTATTAACAGTCAAAAAAGGGAAACAACATATTAAAGGAATGAAAATTAAAAAAATAATAGGGGTGGAGCTGTGAATTCATTTGCTGCAAAGGAAAATTTTTTGAATATATTCAACAATTACATGCTATTCTACCACTGGAAAACGAGAGTTTGAATGAAATTAAATTTGAACAATTATCTGAATTGGATGATGAAAAAGAAGAAACCACAAGATTTTTAGTGAAATATAAAATCAAATCAAACAGGAACACATCAAGTAAAACAATTCAAGATAAGGTCAAGTCAATAACACAAGTCAATAATAAAGCATTTAGAATGAAAGAACTAAATATAATCGAAACGAACGAAAAAACGGGCAAGAAAAATTTTATTCGGTTTTTGAAAGAAAATAACATGACGAATGAAACTGAATTATTTCAACCTGACTATGAACTATATATAGCAACATTTGATTCATATTTTAGCACGCAATAGAGATTTCATGGAGAAGTTACATATGAGCTTTAAGAAGAAATTAATAATTCAGTCAGCGATTATATTTACCGCCCGGAACCGTAATTAGGTTTATTGATCCAAGGATTGACAAAGAGTTTCCTGACCTTAAATCAAATATTTGGATAAATAAGAATGAGGTTCCCGAAAACGGCATAGACCATAATAATGATTGCTGGGTGTAAGAATTATTAACGTAAACTGGGGTTCAAGTGATAAAAATCCAGTTCTGGAGGAAGAAATAAAAAATTCTGGCATACTTTTTGTTGCTGCTGTTGAAAACAGTGGGACAAGCTTTTCAGTAGTTTCTGTGAGTGGAGTAGCAGCTTTAATACTAACGAATGGAAATAATTTGACAGCTTTGGAGATAAAGCAAAGGACAATTAATACCAGTGATAAAGTTACTTCACTATACAGCAAAACAAATAATGAAAGAAAAGTAAAGTGCGGCAATGCGCTTTAAAATGTTTAAGGTGAAGAAATATTTATACAGGAGAAACAATACTCAAATGAACACATTACATTAGACATCAATCAAGACGGATCTGAGGAGATAAGTTTAATCGACCTATGTACAGCATTAGCAGATAGATAAATTGAATACAGTAAATCTTGGTCAGGGGTAGTTAATTGCTTCAAGTTCAAAGTAAAGGTAACCAATACTCAGACAAGTATAAATTATATGTTTGAGTAGGGATGATTTATCTACGAGGGAGGTCATAATGTGAAAAAGGCGCTTATATTAAGGTCAGTAATCATTATTCTATTAACCATTTTATCCTTATCTTATGCAGCTTATGCTATTTTCTCTGAAGGTAAGGTAGAAGAGGAAGTAAAAGACGGAATGCCAAATTCTAAAGATGCAATTATAGAGAAAGGCACCAACGAAAAACATGATAACAGCAAAGTTCAAGAAATAGAAAGGATTCTCGAAGAAAATGGCACAAACGAAAAACATGATGACAGCAAAGCTCAAGAAGTAGAAAAAATTTTTCAGGAAAACGGCATATCCATTGACACCGAAATTAATGTTGAGGAAAATGAATACATTCTCTCAAGGAGAACTGCACTTGCATTGTATGATCAAGGGTATGACTTTTATGATATAGAAATTGCAAAAGAGCTGGCTTTGTTCTGCACAAAAACCCCATTGGAGCTTTTACAGATCAAAGGAAAAAGTGTGTATGTTTCTAGTGAAGATGAAGCTCAGGGAAAAGTAAATATAGAGAATCAGAGTAAAAGTTGGGCAGAAGTTGTTGAGGAACTGGGTATTAAGCTTGAAAAGCCAGTTGAAGCATTAGGTATCCCCGATGAAAAGATAAGCGAGTTAAAACAGCAGAATTTGGATGACAATGAAATAGAAGCAGTATTTGCAATGGCATACAACTTTCAGAAGGATTATAGGGAAATTGCGAGTGAACTGAAAAGAGGAAGTACAATAGAAGAACTTGAAAAAAGGTATACTGAAGAACGAGAATCCGAATCCAGGCAAAAAAGGGTGGATGCCAAAATAGCAAAAAAAAATACAGAGAAGATTCTGATTAATAAATATCAAATCACTGACAAGGATATAGAGAAATGCAAAAAACATGGTATTACTAATTTGGTGGATATTGCTTTTGCGAAAAGTCTTGCTAAAAAAAGTAATATGAATCTTGATCAGATCCTTGAGCTCAAAAATGAACACAAGCAATGGAATCGTGTTGCAGAAAAAGCAGGGGTGACAGAGAGATGAACAAAAGGAAAATGTTTATTTATGTTTTTTTGATTATGTCTGCAATATTTCTAATCACAGAGCAAGTATATGCCAGTACAACTCCAGACAACTACAATAACTATGCATACCCAATGTCCAAGTATAAAACCTTGAGGGAAACATCGTTTTCTCTTTACACCTCCGGACAGACAGAAAGCATTGACCCGGCAAGTGGAAATCTTGAGCTGAGATATACGGACTTGTATCTTAAAGGCAAGAATGGTCTTGATTTTGAATTGGCAAGATATTATAGCCTAGAAAATGCAAATTTTTGGGAACCTAATGTAGAGAGCTCACAATTAATCTTAGTGTTTTATGTACAGGGATACTATATTACTGGTACAGAAACAAGGGAAAAATATGTTAATGGTATATTAACTGAAACCACCACAACTCCTGTATATTTCTGTGATGGTGATGAAAACATAGTAGACGATTATGATGTAATGGATACAAATTTTCCAAATTTTATCTATGAAAAGTATTGGAAGCATTCACAACATGCACAATATATGGCAGATAAATTTAACAATGGCGATTTTGACCGGATAGAGGAGTATATATCTGGAAAAGATAGCGTTATAGAGGTGATAAAATATAGTGAGCAAGCTGATTTTAATGTACAGATAAGATATCAGTTGACGGGAGCAGGAAATGCTGTATTTAATTACCAGATTGGATATACTGTTTATAGAAATTCTAATACTGCAGTAGAAAAATTTTTTAACCTTGGGGCTGGATGGGCTTTTGATTTTCCATATATAGAAAGAAGAGGAGATGAAGATCATTATCTGCACTACGGCAGTAAAGGAACCTTATACTTTAATCATAATGTCAATGACTGGGCGTATGTTCATAGTCGACTGCCGTCTGGCTTCCAACATATATACGGTGTACCCCTTGAGGGTTATTCTCTAAGCGATATAAAATTATATCATGTTTATGGCAAAGATTTATACAGCAATGGTCAAGAAAGGGAATACTTCAGGCTTGTAGAAAAAGATGGCAAAACATTGTACTTCGCTATGGATGGAGAACTATTAGGAATTAAAGATCGTTTTGGGAATGAGATCAGATTTCTGCATACTACAATCAATGGATGTCGCTTAATAAGTACCATTATCGACAGCGTTGGCAGAACCATTGATATATCTTATACAGACAATCAGGTTACTGTAACCGTAACTGATGAAACAGATCCGAATAATAACCGCGTCATTTATTATAATAAGGCTTTAAGCTCATTAAGTAACTCATTAAGTACTGAATATGTGTTAGAAAGTGTTACAGATACTGAAGGTAGGATAACTCGATATGAGTATGAAGAAAAACAAACTACCTTATCATTCAGGAGGAAAGACCCTTATCCTGATATGGATGAACCAATATTTAAAACTACTTTTGCATGTTTAAAA
>Ga0134090_1000885_pt1 | contig 22204 bp, 17 predicted proteins | sample 1_4taG_FD_94453 | JGI IMG/M metagenome (GOLD analysis project Ga0134090, IMG submission 94453) | Switchgrass degrading microbial communities from high solid loading bioreactors in New Hampshire, USA - 1_4_20_6_A1 metaG | ecosystem: Engineered > Bioreactor > Semi-continuous > Anaerobic >...
ACAATCAATAGTTTTATGTAAATCTTATAGGATATTTTAAGATATGCTATTAGCTTTATAACATAGCTATGGGATGATGCAATATAAACTGTTCAGCACTGGGAAACGATATCCAAAATGTACGTATAAAGCTAAAACTTCCACAAGCTAAACTTACAGAAAAATTAGATATTACAACTGTGTTTGTGAATCAAATTGGGCGAGGTGTGTATAAATTATCAATAGAAACCCTTGAAGGTATAGCTGATGTACCACATATCTCCATTAGCTATATCTTACTTGATGACTTTGAAAATAATACAAAGCTACTATCGCTTGAACATCCAACACTACTTGACTCACTTAGTGTTGATGACGCAATTCTTGCTGACGACATAATAAAACTTGTTGCAGGGCAACGCAAAAATGTATATGCTGTAAATTGGCTTTTCTATGTAGTGTCATAAATTTTGTGTAAACTCAAGGTTAATATATTTTTTAGCGCTGGGATACCTGATTTTTTTGTATCCCAGTTGTTTTTAACTCTATCATTCGTTTACATCATAGTCAATACATATTTGAGAATTCCGATTAAACTACGAAGTCTTTGTAACTTTCCGAAGTTGTCGATTGAAGTTTTCAATTGCATTGGTAGTATAAATAATTTTCCTTATTTCCGGAGGATATTTAAAAAATACACTTAGCTCTTCCCAATTATTCCTCCAGGATCGAACAGCATTAGGATATTTAGTTCCCCATTTTGATTCAAATGCATCTAACTCCTGCAGTGCCAAAGCTTCAGTTGCAGCTTTGTATATCGGCTTTAAATCGGCTGTGAATGACTTCAAATCCTTGTACGAAACAAATTTTGTTGAGTTTCTTATCTGATGAACTATACACCTTTGTATTTCAGTCATAGGAAAAACTGCCTTAATAGCTTCGGAAAAACCATTTAACCCATCAACTGAGGCGATAAGAATATCTCTGACACCTCTGTTCTTAATTTCGTTCATTATGGAAAGCCAGAATTTGCTGCTTTCTGCTTCTCCAATCCACATGCCGAGGATATCTTTCTGTCCTTCCAAATCTATTCCGATAGCTATATACACAGCTTTCTTTACGACAATCCCGTCTTTGCGAACAGAATAGTGGATTGCATCCATAAACACTATCGGGTATACACTCTTAAGCATACGGCTTTGCCATTCTTTGATTTCAGGTAAAATTCTATCTGTTATTCTTGATATTAGTGTTGGTGAAACTTCGATGCCGTATAATTCTTGTAGATGGGTCTCAATATCTCTGTTGCTCATTCCTTTGGCATACATAGAGATAATCTGGCCTTCGATACCCTTGATTTCAGTTTGATTCTTCTTCACTATTTGCGGTTCAAATTCACCGTTACGATCTCTTGGTATATCAAGCTCTATTTCGCCGTATTCAGAACGAACAGTCTTTTTACTGTATCCATTCCGTGAATTGTCGGTTTCTTTGTTTTGGACATCATACTTTTCATAACCTAATTCTTCATCCAGTTCACTGTTGAGTATCCTCTGAATGGTGCTTCCCATAAGGTCTTTCAGCATGTTCTTAATGTCATCAGTATCTTTGATATTGTACTCCTTGATAAGCTGATCCAGGAGTTCATTGGGTAGCTTCTTTTTGGGCATAGTAAAACCTCCAGTTTGATATTATTATTTTATATCACCTTGGAGGTTTACACAAAATTACTTACACTCTCATTTAAAATGACTATTTGCTGCTTCTTCCGCTTCATGCAAGATTTCAAAATCATCGTCTGAATATTCCGGTGGTTCTCCTTCATTTTGCAGTATAGCATCTAACAACCATGGCTCAATATAATTATCATCTTCTTCCTTTGGTAGCTTAACTAAGCTATACTCAAAATAACCATTGTTTACAACAATATGTACCAAATCTTTATTATCTGCTTTAAGCGCCATAATATAGGGAAATTGTTGTCTCTCATCTTTCAAAATTTCAAGCTTAATATCAATTATTTTCATGATTATCACCCATTTCAATGTTTGAATTTTTATTTATATAGCAATCTTAAGAGAGCTTAATGCAGTAATAATTACTTCATTAATATAAACGCATTCCTAGATTTTGGAATATAGTACACTGTTTTCCGAAGGGTAAAATATAACATTACGCACATTTTTTACAAGACATTAGAAGCTGTTTATTTCTGGGATTCTTTGTTTTTAGATTTGATAATGCACACGAAAAAGCTTGATTCGGTTTCTTTGAATCGAGTTATTTTATTTATTCGATTCTACAATATTGTTGCACTTTTTTATTTCAATGCTTTGTAATGTGGAGTACTCGACATAGCTAGAAATATTCTATGGTATTTAGTTAAGAGATATGCTTTTCCTGTTCAGTTATACTTTATTTAAACCAGATCCGATCTTTACAGCAATCTTCCTACAATCACCGCTTCGTATTCCTACTTCCTTAATCTCATCTTCAGAGGAAGTAATTTCAGTAAACAGTTCATACATACTTGCACACCGGTATAGAAATACTATCTGCTATCCGGTAAAGTTGATGGGCATAACCTGTAAGGTTTGTGAGTTCTGTTCTGATTTCTTTAATTGTTGCGTTCAGGTTTCTACGGGTTCTATTGTGTCACAGAATTTGGGAAACAGGTCTCTCATATTCTTCTTACAGAAACCCAAGCAAGCTTTCTCAGAGTCGATAATGAGTAACTCTAACAAATCATATGGTGATTATTTCACTATCGCTCATAATAGAATCGTTGATGTTACAGCGATTCGTAATGTGTGATGGAGTTACCTTATTGTAAATGTAGTCTATCTCGGCCTAGGCGACAGTTACAAAGTCTTTGAATTAGCAATTTTTTTGATAGAATAAAAGGTATTCTTACAGGAGAAATGCCTCCTGTTCCACTTTCATCCTCTTTTCCAGCATTAAGGCAATCAGTTCCCGAAATTCATTAAACCGGTCATCATCAAGGAGTTTTTTAAGCTTTCCTGCATATCCTGAATCTATGGGCTGCCCGTACTTTAATTTGCTTTCAAATGCCGCCGGATCCATCATATACGGTTTCAATGACGGGATAATACTGGTTTTCAGTCTGTTGAAAAGCAAAAATCCGCCCAGATCCATATCACTCCAATGGAAAAACTCCACTCCATGCTGGAAAGCAACTTCGTAAAGCTTTCTGAAAAATAGACCTTTTACAGGACTGTAAAATCCTCCGTGGAAAACGGTCATCAGCTCCTTATCATCATTTTGCGAAATAAATTGAACATAATTTGCTTTATTCTCTATGAAAAGAATCTTCCGGATGCTGCCGACATCTTCAATTGTTAAATCCTTTACTGTATCGGAATTTATAATGGCGCCGTGAACAAAAGAAGAAAAGTCCACCCTGCTGCAGCCGATCCTCACAACAATGTTTCCCTTAAACTCGATTTGCTCAGGAGATTTCAGTATACCTGCCTGGGCAAGGATCTCTTCCTCGGTAATTTCGTTTTGACAATCCTCATCAAGCAGATATTTTTTTAATATACCCAGCAGTCTGCCCCTTACCTTTTTCTCAAAATACTTGGAATCACTGTAACACCGAAGGCTGAACACCCTTTCCAGCCATTGCTGATTTTCTGAAGTACCAAGCACCTCCAATGCTCTTAGAATTGCTAGAGCCTGTTCCTCATCTGAAGGGAGAAAACCTGCTGTTGTTGCTTTGTTTGTTATTATCTGTCGGGTATCTTCAAGGAATTGTCTGATCCATTCAGTATCCGGCTTATCACAGATTTTGACTGATATTTCATCAATTCGGGCAAGCAACGTATCCAGTATCTGCCTTTTAGGTTTCCTCCCAGCCACGGCATAGGCGTTCTCAATGCCAGACAAATTCAGCCATACTTTTTCAATTATATTCCCTCTTTCAAATTTCAGCCAGTTAAAATCCACCAGGCCTTGTTCTGAAAGCTCACTTATCGTGCTGTTCCAGGTCTCCCGGACGTAAGTGTTTTCAATGTCGTATTCGGGAAATTCATCCCGGTTCATTTTTATAAGGATCCTTCTCGGGGAATCGCTGCCCCGGAAAGCCCTGCTCTTTTCATATTTGTCAATGAGCCTTTCCAATATCAGCTTTTTATAGTTCATCCAGGCTCTCCTCCGTTAACTCTCGTGAATCAAAAGCCCGTATTATAGAAGTGGTCTTATCTCTGATCACACATAGGTTCCTGTCCACCAGGGGAGCAATGTCGCCTATTTTTTCTGGCGGCGCTGACAGAATGCACTGGAAACCAAACTTTCTTAACAGCCGTATGCTCTCCCGGATTCTTTCGCTGTCCATTTTGCTGAAAGCTTCATCAAATACTATCAAGCGCATCCTGTTATACGCTGGGTCCTGAATCCTGTACAACTGGGCAAAAGATGCCAGCACCGAGATATAAAAAGGCGTCTGGGTCTCTCCTCCGGATTTCTTCTGCAATGTCCTCGAGAGTCTTTGAGTCCGGTCCTCCTCATCGGTGACTACAAGGTCAAAGTAAAGATAGGTTCTGTAATCGGTAAACCGCTTGATGTTTTTCTCCAGTTCAGCTCTGGCATCGGCGCTGAGCTCGGCCTCTACATCTGTTATCTGCCTGAAAAGCTCATCGATGGCATCCCTGTGCTTGTCCCGGAAAGCCTGTGATGCCAGATTATAGCCTTCCATCAGCATTTCATCGGTAATCATATCATAATAATGCTTGTATTCAGGCTTCGGAGATATGGTAAACCGGTACCGTTCATTTCCCCATCTGCTTTCTTTCAGCGCACTGTTCAGCTCTTCGATCTGTGTCTTCACAGTGTCAATATTGGCTTTCAGTTTGGAGAGAAAGTCATCCGCAAACTGCTGGTAAGCCTTTTCCTTGGCATCGATGATCTTCTTTTTATATTCGGGCAGTCTTATACCCGACAACTCGGATAATTCCTTGTCATAGGAAGCATTATCGGCCTGTTTGATATCGTAGGACATCTTGTATTCACGATTATAGTCGGATCTGGCCGTTTCAAGGTCATCTCTTTTCTTTGCAGTCTGACTTCTGGTTCTTTCCAGCTGGGAACTGAAATTATCCATGACCTCCTTTGCCGACTTTCTTGACTGAAGCTCCCGCAGGAAGCGGGGTTCTCCTTTTTCAGCCACCCATGAGGCATCGTAATTGGACTCAACAACCCTGCAGGCTGCGTTTTCATTTTCGGTGAGCAGGGGAAGCTGCGAAAGGATACTTTCCTTCTGGCTGCTTTTTCTGCCTGTTTCCTGAATACAGCTTCTTTCTTCATTTTCAAGAGACTGAATTTCTTCCTCACATTTCTTTATCTGCTCGTTGATCCTCATCAGCCAGGAAAGATCCAACTTATCCATTTCATTTGTAACTTCTTCAAGCTGTTTTCTCAACAGCGGAATTTGCGTTCCACGGGAAATAACCTGGAAATACTGTTCCGATTCGTTCCGGTTGATGACAGCTATGTTCGCCGAGGCTGACAGCAGCCTTGCAATCTCCCTGCAGGCCTCAGCTTCCGCTTCTGTTTTTTCAATTGTGCTTCTGACATTTTTAATCTGCTCCTCAATTGCATTTCGTCCTATGAAAGGATAACGCCATCTTTCGGGATTAAGCTGTCTTGCCACATATCCCTGGTACAGCATACAGGTATCGGTAATCGACCTGGAATAATTTCGCAGATCCTCCACTCTGTCGCACTTGATTACCTTGCCCATTACATAGTCTACAAACCGCCTGGCATATTCGTTTTCAGTCACGACTTCTTCAGCCAGGCTGCCTTTCTCGGCAAAAACATTGGCATGAGACAGTTTTCCTGAATCCACAAGTCCGAAATCATAATACTCTTTCTTGAATTTAAGGCTGTCATATACCTTCAGGGCATCCACAAAATACCGGGGCTCCACAATAAGATAAAATTTCTGGGTGTGCAGATATGCCTCTATGGCGTTTTTCCATTTTGGATTCTTTATTTCCAGCAAATCTGCCAGGATGTACACCGGAATATCCTTTCCATATCGTTTTTTCAATTCGGCTTCAATGTCTTCTTTCAAGGAAATCAGCCTGGGATCATAGGATTTTATCCCTTTTTCCAGTTCTGAAAGTTTCTTGCGTAAAGACTCCGTCTCCCGACGGTGCCGTTCTTCCTGCCTGAACGCCGAATGTCTCAGGAATGAAGCAGCTTCCCTGAAACGGGCCACTTTTTCGTTTTTGACAGCGAATTCGCTTTCCTGTAATTTCTCCATGCTGTCTTTGGATACATTAAGAAGCTCACTGGAAAATGATCTGACAGCTTCCGCGTAAGTTTTGATATCCGAGATTTCCTTTTTATATTGTTCGGTCATGTCTGATTCAGATAGAGTATCAATTTCCGCAGCTCTTGCACAGGCTTCCCGCCATTCATATCCATACCGTCTCAGCTTTTGTATCAGTCCATCTGTTTCCCTGTTGATCACTTCTATCTTTTCCAGGAGCTCTTCTTTCTGTTTTTTAAGGCTTTCCAGCTTGTTTTGGATATCCGATTTATATTTTTCCTCGGTCAGTTTTTCTTTTTTCAGCTTCATCTCCGAAAGCCTTGCTGAAAGATCAGATTTCCTTGCCGCCAGGGCTGCCAGTTCTGATTCAAGCTTTTCAGCCTCATCCTGCAGTCGCCTCTTTTCGTCAATAATAGTCTGAAGCCTTGCTCTGTCCATGATATAGCTCTGAATATCCAGACGCTGCTTTTCCTCCAGATATGCCGAATACTTGTCAGATATACCTTTTAGCGCCTTGATCCTCGATTCCATGAGTTCCGATTCATATTCAAGCCTCTTGTAATACCGTATATTATCCTGCATAAGCGTAATATCCACTGGGCTTTTCACATCGCAGACATATTCGGTAATAAAGGTTTCGATATCTGTTATCGGTGTGAAAGAGACAGCTTTCTTAAAAAGACTGAAATACTTGGTTTTAAGGCCTCCCAGTTTTCCCCTGAGAATATCCTGGAAGCCCCTGTCGCTGTCCGGAAAGTCAAACCTGCCTTTCCTGTAGTTTTTGTTTACATAGGACCTCAGATCCTTGTATGACATGGGTATATTATTCACAACAAAATGATTTCCCGGAATCTCGGAATCCAGAACAAAAAACCGGTGTTCATCAGTGCCGTCCTCATAGCAGTCGAACACAACACCCATCGTAAAGCTCGATTTTTTCTGATCATCGAAAAATTCGCAGGCGATATAGCTGGTAAACCGGCCCTCTCTTAAGTATCTGAAGCCCCCGGCACCGTCATCCCCCAATTCTCCTCTCAGATATCCTTTCAGGCTCCTGGATGATTTTTCATTGGCCGCTTTGTTAAAAAAGTGCCTGCCGTTGGCATCTCCCAGAAGCAGCAATTGAATTGCATCAATCATGGTAGTCTTGCCCGACGCATTTTTACCCGTAAGGAAATTGATACGGTCAAATTCCACAAGTTCGAAATTAAAATAGTGCCAATTAATGAGCAGGAGTTTTTTTAAAAGCTTCATTCTTCCACCTCACCCCTCAGCGTATCCATAACCTGCTCAGTCTCTTGTTCATCCTGATTCATCGGTTCCTCTGTTCCCAGAAGCTCATGTATCCGGCTAATTTTTTCATTGGTCAGGACAAACAGGACAGAAGGGAGGATCATTATTTTGGTATCCGCGTCTTCCCACTGCCCTGATATTTTCTGAATCAGGTTATGATTTGAAAGCAGGCGGAGACTTTCGGAAATATCCCGGTCGGAAGGTTTCTTCCTAAATATGTTCATGGTTATCATCTTGTGGATGATCTGGCCTGTAGTAGTCATAATCTCATTGCGGAGGGAAATCTTTTCCCTCTCTTCCTCATAAATCAGACGTATGGTATAAAGCATCAGCGTTGTGGAACGATCAAGCTTCAGCCTGTTATATTCATATATGTTTTCCATTGAAATGACACCGTACTGATTATCCTTGAGCACAGCCCAGCCGGAATAGAAAAAATAATCCGAAAAAAGCTCAAAGTGCCGCTCTATGAATCTGTATTCCGGATTAACCTTCATCATTGATTCTTTCAAATCATAATAATCCCTTGTAATAAAAGTCTTTGACAGAAGAAGGTTGGCCAGGCGCTTAAATTCCTCTTTCTCGGAGTTGTTGAGTTTTTCATAGTCTTCCATCCACATTTATATATTTCCTTTCCTTATAAATCTCATTTCAGGTATCTTATATCCGCAGCAGTCCATGGTACCCCGTCCAAATTCCACCTTGTACGGAAGTCCTTTTTCTCCGGTTTTCAGGGCAGCGAGAATAAGCAGTATAAAATCATCATCGTTTTCAAGCTTTATATCGCTGCTGTTAATTATATGTCTGCCGGCCATCAGCCTGTCGACAAAGGCCAATACCTGCTGATGGTTGTATAAGCGGTTCATCTTCTTAATAATGGACTCAAGCTCTTTGTCATCTATGACAGTTTCCTTTAATGGCAGAGGAGTTCCTTCTTTTCTGGCATTTGCATTCCTCTTGGTATAAAGGGACTTCTCGTCAATGAATCCCTGCCGGAAAATATCGATCGAGTCTGACATCCGGTCAATCAGTTTGTCAATTTGCTTATCGCCGGAGGACAATATATCCACAAGCTTTCCCTTGATGCTTCTGTCAGTGTTGAGAAGATACTGCATTTTCTCAATTGATGCCCTGGTATAGGCGTTATTTTTCCGGTCGATCTCTTCAAGCATTCCGTCGATGTTTTCATAAATATCGCTCATTTCACCCATCATAACAATAATGTTTTCCATAGCTTCATCCGCATTTGCATATTTCCCGCGCTGTACTGCCTGAGCAGCCATTTTTTGGCGCACAGACAAATCTGAAAGCCAATCGCCAAGAATTTTTAGGATAGGCATCTTAAACCTTGGAACTGAATCAAGGGTCTTAAGCGGATGGTAGATGCGATCAACAATCAATTCCTTGTACTGATCAAAATGGCCTCTCAGAATATCATTGGCAGTGGCGTATTCATTCAGGGCCTGGTGATACCTTCTTATATTGTTATGGAGGGTTTTAAGTTCATCAACCAGTTTTATTGTGTTATCATAGGCAGTGATAAGCGCATTGAGCATAAAATCGTCCCGCTCCGCATCTGCCGTTCGGAGAGCCGAGTATGTGGAATAAACATAAGAATTGTATTCACGTACATTTTCATCAGTAAAGGAGTATAACAGATTCAGAAGCTTTACCGAGTAGTCGGGCAATGTAATGTTTTCCTCAAAGGAATCAACCTGATATTCGACTTCGATCCATCCGGTTTCCACCAACCTCCTGATAAGATGATGCGCTTTTGCCGAAAGGCTCTGGCCTGATTTTACAGCTCCGTCGTCCTGAAATTCATCCTGCTCGGCTTCCATATCCAGCTCCAATATGGCTTCGTCAAGGTTGAAAATTAGCATGGAAACCAAATCTTCCTTACGGATTGTCATCTCCTGTTTGAAGGCTTTGCGGATAACAAACAATGTTTCAGCATAAAGCGCCTTGTTTTTCGAAACCAAAATTGAAAACAAGTTTCCAGGAATTACATCAAACAACTTCATGAGCGGGTGACCTTTCAAACATATAATTTTAGTTATTTATGATTTTACCATTATTCATGGGAAATTGCATCTGTTCTTTTTAGTAGAAGTAACATATCTCATATGCTCCGTTCCTCGCCGTTCGCTTTCCTTGTATTGCTCGGTTTTTGATTCGCATGCTCTGCCAGCAAAGCGCTTTGTCTAAGTGAAGTAATCAGTTATTCGTATACAGATTCAAACAAAAAAGACGCATCCTTATCGGATACGTCTTTTCAAGTTGGAGCCCTCAACCAGAGTCGAACTGGTGACCTCATCCTTACCATGGATGCGCTCTGCCTGCTGAGCTATGAGGGCAAACAATGGAGCGGGTGATGGGAATCGAACCCACGCAGTCAGCTTGGGAAGCTGATATTCTACCATTGAATTACACCCGCAGACCTAAGTCTGCATACTGTAATCACCACAGCGAATATGATTATACCACAACCATAACAACAAGTCCAGTACTTATTTTTTCTAATTTTCGAAGTTATCACTTTTCTCCTTCGAGATATTTCTCCAACTTCCGTTTTACTCGCTGTAGGGCGTTGTCAATCGATTTTACATGCCTGTCCAATTCTTCGGCTATCTCCTGATAGGACTTGCCTTGCAAATACAAGGACAAAACCTCCCATTCGAGATCGCTGAGAATTTCACCCATTTTATCTTCAATACCTGCAAATTCCTCACGGTTTATTATCATCTCTTCCGGATCGGTTATGCTTTCTTCACTTATTACGTCCATAAGCGTGCGGTCGGATTCTTCATCAAAGATAGGCTTGTTCAAAGAAACATAGGAATTCAGAGGAATGTGCTTTTGCCTGGTGGCCGTCTTTATTGCGGTAATAATCTGACGCGTAATGCAAATCTCTGCAAAGGCGCGAAATGATGACAGCTTGTCCTCTCTATAATCCCTTATTGCCTTAAAAAGTCCTATCATTCCTTCCTGGATAATATCCTCCCTGTCAGCGCCAATAAGGAAATAGGTTCTAGCCTTGGCACGTACAAAGCCCTTATACTTGTTGATTAAATATTCAAGGGCTCCAATGTCACCAGCCTGTGCTTCTTCTATGATTTCTTCATCAAGCATAGTACTGTAAGATCCAACTACACCTATACGTGTATTCGAATTCAAGATAACGCCCCCCTGCATTAAGTGCAAAACCTATATTTTATATTGCTTGTTTACATAAGCAATGACATAATATGAGCTGATAACAAGTCAGAAAGGTCACATATTAATAATTATAAGAAAAACACGCTATTATGTCAATTAAAACTTTTCATTCCAATTTTTCCCTAAAATTTCGAACAAATCAGCGTGGCATTTGACATAATAGGATTCCTTTTTTGCAACTATTTATCCATTGCTTCATTAACAATCCTGATAATCTTTATATTTCATGCCTCAGTCCCATCGGAGGCATTCTTGTCCTATCACTGGCCAATTATACAAACCCCTGATTAAAATGGTCGGAGACCTTCAATCTGACTCTGTACCAGCTGCCCTATGAATAGAAAAAATTATGGTAAACAAGCCTTTATATATTTATCGGCAGTTTCCTTTTCTTTTGAATATATATTTCTCAAAAAATCATAGATTTCTGATTTCCTGCCCGTTTTTAAACATATGGGCATAGGATGCGATTATAATATTTTCTATTTGAATCCCCCGGTTAGCTGCACATCATCCAGCAGGGTTTATCCCTTCAGTTTTCCAGGGTGTCTTTTTTTAAGAGATGGATACGCCTTTCCCTGCGCTAATAGCCATAGACAGGTCCTTGCCACTGTTGGTTGAAATTATCCTTTTTTTAGAGCATCAAATCAGATTATAACAAAATATTTTCAAAACATTCGGTTATTTTCAACCGGCTCTGCAAAGAACCATCAACGAACAGATATTGCTGTTTAAACCTGTCGTCTTAATTACATTATCTGTTACGCTGTTTTAATATCTCATACATGACAATTGCTGCCGCAACACCAGCATTTAGTGAGGACACATGGCCTTTCATAGGGATATTTACAATAAAATCGCACTTTTCCTTGACGAGCCTTCCCATGCCTTCTCCTTCGCTGCCTATCACAAGGGCGATCGGTCCTTTCAAATCGCTGTCGTAGAAAGGCTTCTCACCGGTCAAGTCCGTCCCTACGATCCAGACACCGTTTTTCTTGAGGTAATCTATCGTCTGTCCAAGATTTGTAACCCTAGCTACAGGAACATATTCAGCCGCTCCGGCTGACGCTTTTGATACTGTAGCCGTAAGGCCAATAGCCCTCCTCTTGGGTATGATTACCCCATGAGCACCTGCCGCGTCTGCCGTTCTCAATATTGAACCAAAATTGTTGGGATCGGTGATTTCATCCAGAATTATTATAAACGGTGCTTCTCCGGCGGAAGCAGCAGCTTCCAGTATATAATCCACATCCACGTATTCCTTGGCCGCCGCAAAGGCAATGACTCCCTGATGAGCTCTGGTTATGGACAGGGTGTCCAGTTTGGATCTGTCCACCTCCTGCACCACTATACCCTTTTCCCTTGCCAGCGCTATGATATATTTTATTGATCCTTCCTTTTCGCCTTTGGATACGAAAATTTTATTGATTGCCCTATCCGCTCTAATAGCCTCTATCACAGGATTTCTGCCCTCTATTCTTTCGGCAGCTTCCTCAGGGGAAGGCTCATAGCGGCCGGTACCATCCCTGAAATCATCCGAGTCTTTATGTTTTGATTTATATTGAGCCTTTTCGCTGTCATATCTTTTATCATCAGATTTTTTACCATCAAATCTGCTGCCATCTGCTCTTCTATTACCCTTCTTTTTATTAGCCAACATCTGTCACAACCTGCCTTCGTGTTATTTTAAATTGGTTCCGGTACATGCTCGCCACCATACCAAAATCCAGGTTAGCTCTGGGCTGCATCTTCAGAAACAGCCATTTTTAAAACCTCCACCAAACGGTCATAGGCATGGGTGAGGTACAGATAGCCTATGAGAGACTCAAAACCCGTTGCATACTTATACTCTGTCACATCGGCATTTTTAGGAATAGTACCGGATTTGGCATTTCTGCCTCTCCTCACAATATCCTGCTCTTCCTCCGTAAGATTCCCCATTATCCTGTGCAATATGTCCGATTGGGCTTTAGCCTTTACAAACTTTATTGAATCTACATGCAGTTTATGGACATGGGCATTGCTCCTGGACACCAGGAGTGCCCTTATATACAGCTCATAAACTGCGTCACCGATATAGGCCAGCACCAGCGGATTTATCTGGGACGGATCCTTTTTGTCCGTAATTTCTTTGTTAAATTCCTTTATAACCTCTTTAAACACTTCTTCCAATACAAAGCACCTTATTTTCAATAGATTAAAATATCCAAAATCTGCATCAAGCCTTATTCCGGCTAAACACTGCATTGCCACATTGGATAGCAATGACTTCCAAACGGCCTTGACTTCTCTATGCTTTGCTCAATCCGCTTGTCGAAGCCGTAAGAGCTTAGCTTTTTTGTGGGCCAAAGCCACGCTTCAGGTTGGGTAAGCTTTTAACGTTTGCTTTCCATGTGGTACCTAATAATAAGCAAACAAATTATATTATTCAAAATTTTAATTAAATCAAAATTAAATCAATTATAGTCCAAATTTATAACCTATCTCAAACTTGCGGAACAGCATTAAGCTCATTCCAGGCTTAAGATCTGATTCAGGCTTACGGAATGTCTGAAGCTCAACCTAAAAGCCAGGCCTGTGAAATACCCGAAGCTAGGCCCAAGCTTGAAACACAAAACAGGCCCGTAAAACACCTGGAGCTTGACCCAGGCTTAGGACCTAAACCAGGCTCATGTAACACTTGGAACCCAGTCCCAGCCCAAATCAAGTCCATGGAAATCTGGCGAGCCAATGCCCGGTTATTCTCCCCTTTTATTTTGCACAGATAATCAACGGATAATCACCATATCCGATAAATTCTCCATAACTCCAATGGCATTTCACTTTTTCCAGGGAAAGCCGGAAATCCATGCTCTTCGGACAGCCCCAACAAGTGACAACAGCAAATATCTAATTATTGTCACATATCCCCATCCAGGTCTTGAAAGGGCTGAACAATCAAATTTGCTGTATTATATCTTCTCCCACTTAACACCTTCCGGGGTATCCTTAAGCAGTATTCCCATTTCTTTAAGCTTGTCCCGGATCTCATCAGCCAGCTTCCAGTTCTTTTCCTTTCTGGCCTGCTGCCTTTGCCGTATCAATTCCTCGATTTCTGGATCGATTTCTTCCTGCTTTTCCTCTTTGGGCTGCACCTTATCTATATCCAGTCCCAGTATCGAATCCATAAGCACGAGGAGATCAAACAAATCCTTGGATTTTTCATGGTACCGCACTACATTCCATACAATACCAAGGGCTCTTGGTATATTCAGGTCGTCATTTATCGCCTCTTCAAAGTCCTGGCGGAATTTTGCGATCAGCTCCGCATCAACAGAAGCCGTGCCATTTTTGTGGGCAAGAGCTCCTTCAAGCAGCCTGTCCAGGGATACCTGGGCCGATTGTATCGCATCCCATGTGAAATTCAGCTTGTTCCTGTAATGGGCATTCAGGCACAAGTATCTGAAAGCAAGAGGGTTTAATCCCCTGGCCTTTAAGTCTTCTATTGTATAAGTATTCCCGAGGCTTTTGGACATTTTGCCATTGTCCACCAGCAGGAATTCCCCATGCATCCAATATTTCACCGCCGGATGTCCCAGCAGGGCTTCCGACTGGGCGATTTCATTTTCATGATGTACCGGTATATGGTCGACACCTCCGGTATGTATGTCAAAAGTATCCCCCAGATACTTTCTGCCCATGGCGGAGCATTCTATGTGCCATCCCGGATATCCCATGCCCCATGGGCTTGGCCACTGCATGATGTGCTCCTTCGGTGCCTTCTTCCACAGTGCAAAATCCGCCGGGTGCCTTTTTTCATCATTAACCTCCACCCTGGCGCCGGCCATTTGGCCTTCCAGGTCAATGCCCGACAGTTTTCCGTAGTCCGGGAGCTTTGAAATATCGAAATATATCCCGTCACTGGTCTCATAACCATAGCCCTTTTCCACCAGGCCCTGCACAAACTCAATCATTTCATCAATATGCTCTGTGGCTTTTGCAATAATCTCAGGCTTTTCAATATTCAGAGCAGCTATATCTCTGAAAAAAACTCCGGTATAATATTCCGCAATCTCCCAAGGCGATTTTTGCTGCTCTTTTGCCGTCTTCATCATCTTGTCTTCGCCCTCATCGGCATCGGATACCAGATGTCCTACATCGGTTATGTTCATCACATGCTTTAGCTTGAATCCGTTATATTTCAATACTCTCCTTAAAATGTCCATAAAAACATAAGTCCTGAGATTTCCTATATGGGCATAGTTATAAACCGTAGGACCGCATGAATATATCCTCAGCTCGTTGTCTGTAATTGGTTTCAATTCTTCCTTGCGTCTGGTAAGGGTATTATATATTTTCATATGCATCACCTTCCGTACATTGTTATAATATATAAACGCAAAAGCTCCACCGGCGTAAACTGCCACAAGGGTAAACTGCATGGCTCCAAAGCTCTGCCAACCTACACCCAAAGTGTTAACAATTTCAATCCATAACACCATCAGGGAAGCCCGTCTTGGTTAACCCTATCATTTCTGATCGGTCTGTTTGTCTTTTTCCTTCTCAATTTTCAGCTGGGCCTCAAGATGTTCAACCCTCAACATCAGCTTGCACATCTCCTGAGCCAGCGGGTCCGGATAGTGTATCTGGTCGAGATCCATGGAAGGAGCCACCCTCTTGCCATTTCGTTTGACAAGTCTGGCTTTTGGCCCTGTAACAGTGGCGTTGGGCTCCACCTCTTCCATAACAACCGAACCGGCACCGATCATGGCGTTGTCTCCTACAGTGAAAGGCCCGAGAATTTTTGCACCGGCACCTATCAGCACGTTATTTCCTATGGTGGGATGTCTCTTTCCCTTATCCTTCCCTGTTCCACCAAGAGTAACACCATGGTAGATAGTGCAGTTATCGCCTATCTCAGCCGTTTCACCTATTACCACTCCCATTCCGTGGTCTATAAACAAGCCGTTTCCGATAACAGCCCCCGGATGTATTTCAATCCCGGTTATAAACCTGCTAATCTGGGATACAAGCCTTGCCAGGAAAAACCTCTTCCTCTTATAAAGCCAGTGGGCAATCCTATGGAAAAAAATAGCATGAAAACCAGGGTACAACAATATCACTTCAATGGTGCTCTTAGCCGCCGGATCCCTTTCTGCGATAGACCTGGCATCGTTCAACAAACTTTTTAGCATAGCAAAAACCCCTCATTATCAAGTTTGCTCAAGATTTATAAAAATATTTGCCATAATTCATTGGTTGTTCTGGTATTTCGATAGTTATCGCCATCTTAATCCGCCAGCCTGTAAATAAATCGTGGCAGTACATATTCATCAACTATGTATATTTACCCATACAGGCACATAAAAAACCTGTCTTTTGCACATTATATAAATAATCTTATGCTTTGGATGCAAAACTTCCTTGGAAGAACATTTATTGGAATCGCCTCTGAAATTTCTTCCGTTGTTTTAAAAACCCCGCCTGCATACTTGACAGAGGCGAGGTACTGATGTCGCTCCTAAAATCATAATATTATGTTTAAATTATATTCAAATCTCAAATAATTTTATCAGATTTGCATTTTAAAGTAAACAATATTTCAAGCAAGTGTTCTATATTTTATGTTAAAATTATGCGTTTGCATAATTCACATTTATTTTATAAATAATAATACTAAGCCAAAATGAAAGGATGTGATTTGATGGCTGATCAATATACTGAAGGAAAATCCACAGGCTTTGGTATTGCCCATTTTATTATCAGGCTGATAGTAAGCGCGGTTGTTCTCGGTATTACGGCAGCGCTGACGCCGGGCTTTAGTATATCAGGAATCTGGTCATTGCTGCTCGGTGCACTTGTTCTGGCTGCCTTGGACTATGCTGCGCTAAGGCTTCTTGGTGTAAATGCGTCACCATTTAGCAGGGGGATTCTAGGGTTCATTATGGCAGCCGTAATTATATACGTAACTCAGTTTTTCGTGGCAGGATTTAACGTGACCATATGGGGAGCTATTATAGGAGCCCTTGTTTATGGTATAGTAGACGCTATTATCCCCGGCAAATCAATGTAAATCTCTTAATAGAAGGGGCTATCTCAAAGCACTTTGAGGTAGCCCCTTTTTTAGCTTCGTTTTGCCCTATATGCCATTGCTTTCTTTTTTATTTCTTATGTTCTGTATGCTATTGCTTTTCTGCCTTAGCTGCTTAATTTCTTGCTTTTATGCCGCATTAGCACCGTGCGCTATTGCTCTCCTCTACCTTTCTTTCCCTTCATGTCTTCTTCTGCTTCAACAGCTCCCGGAAAGTCAAATATCTGGGGCGGGAAGAATTCATCCAGCGGGAATTCAATTGTGTCAAACAATTCGCATGGATTTTCCTCCGTTGCTGCAATGCATTCCTTGTTGGTCGGGCAGTAGCTGAAAGCCGGAATGAGGAGCTGTACTAACCTGACCAGCTTGATTATTGAGAACAGGCCTACTGTCGCTACTACTCTTCTGGTTGGCAGTTCTTCATCACGAATGTCGCGGGTGTCACCATCGTCATCATAGTTGCGCAGAAGCTCTGCTACATTGCGGGGCAGGTTGCTCACACAGCAGCAGTTTTCAAACAGCTTGTCGCGAATATCCTGTATGTCTGCATCCAGGCAGATAGGCTCTGCCACTTCGACCTTGGATATCGGCTGGTTGCCCTGCTGTACCCTGTGGGAAATAGGCTCGTCAACATCTCCTTCCACGAAACGTGCCCTGAATATCTTGACATTTCCTTCGGAACCGAAGAGTATTACTTTCTTATCGAACAGGATAACTCCCGTCCTCTGGATAATATCGGTTCCGGCTACGCTGGTTGGAACAGTCCCGGGCCTTCTGGGAAGAAAGAAATCCAGAGTAACGCCAATAAAGAATTTTATATCTACAGTGAAGAAGCCTCTCTTAAACGGAACAGGCTCTATATCTGCAAATACATCGAGTACTTCCGCTCTTCTGCACTTAACATTTACTGCGTTGTTGATTATCCAGCGCATTTTTGCACTGTCTGGGAAAAGCACAGGAGCGTTCTCTATGCAATCTTTTTCCCTGCAGGAGTCGAAAACCTTTTCCACCTGCACGCAGACAGCTTCTCTTATCTTGCCAAGATCTCTTTCATTGATCAGCCCCGGAACCACTCTATCATGTTCATATCCCATATATGCATATCCTCCTTCTTCATGTATTGTTTACTTCTCTAATTACATGATATGTGCCTGATTACTTTGTGTGATTGTTTTGTTTAAACTTTTTACAACCAGAGACATATATTAAATATGAAACTACTTTTCTCCATTACGTGGTTTTAGAAGGGTGATGTTGATGTACAATAAAAGCAACAGGCAGTATATTTTCAAGCAGTCAAATGATAAGATATGGAATTTTTTCCATGATGAAAGAAACGGCCTTTGCTACAGTATCCTCACAAAGCGCAATACATGGTCCGAGCCGGCCTCATTGTATAAATACGCACATAAAGCTTTTTTTGTGGACATGGATGAGGATGACATATTCCATATACTCTTTCAGGACATGAAAGGCAACATTTTCTACTCCCGGCTAAGCAGGCAAGGCTATGAAACAAAGCCGATACTGAACAGCAAAATACCCACCCAGTATGATAAACACCTTTTTTTGATACCTTTTAAGGACGAAGTACATATATTCTATATGCTGCAGCATAATGACAACCTGATACTTGCCCATCAGTTATTAAGCGGCAACAGTATGGGTACCCCCAAGGTTGTGGACTATGTTGCCGACAAGGATCATCCGTATTCCATTATAAATGACAGCGCCGGGAACATAAATGTCGTCTATCAATCCTCTGACGGGAAGAACCTGCAGTTGGGATATAAAATATATTCCCTGGAAAAAAGAATGTGGAGCGAGTTTACACCCATCACCAAGTATAACGGCGACTGTGAAATGCCACAGTTGATATGCGACAACAGCGGGATGATCCATATGTCTTTTCAGCGCCGCTCCAACCGGCAGTATGAACTGGTTTACATGCATAAAATGCCCGGTAAAAACACATGGTCGGACAGCATGGTAATACACAGCTCCGCTTACGCGTTTAACAACTCCTCCATCGTAAACATCGACGGCAAGATCATAATCTCATGGGTCAGGGACGATGTAACTTATTACAGCTATTCACTGGATGCCGGCAGCACGTGGACAAAACCTGCCCGGTACAACTTCCCTACAGGCAAGCAGCTGTTGTGCATGTCATACAAATCCAATGCAGCTCATGAGAGGGATAAAATACAAGCTCCCTATATTCCCGGCAGCTACATAGGTGGACTGAAACTTGCGTTTTATAATGATGTTCTGAGTACCAGCAGCGCAAATATTTCAGCCGACGAGCTCAGAAACATGCTGCTGGACAGCCTGAAATATCTAAAATCCACTGTGGAAGATCTTAAGGAATTTCGGACAAACACTGAAGACACCCTGACAAAGATGTCCTCCTTCCAGCAGGAGGTGGATAAGGAAATTGTAAAAAGCACCGTGAAGCTCAATATGCTGGAAAATGAAATAAACCGTCTGAAAGAGCAGTTAAACTTCATAGCTTCAAGGATGAACAGCACAAGTGACGATAAAACTTGAAAAGGCTTCCACTTTCATGGAAGCCTTTGGTTGGAATACCCAAAATGCCGTTCACCTATATTTTGACACCTAGCCTTCGCTAGGTGGGTGCCCTGTTGGCAACTTCAGCCTTCCCCTGCCGTTGCACCCGGCTCTCGGCCGGATGTCGGAATTATACTGAGGCCTGACATCCATTACCAAAACTCCAAGCTCCCTTATGTCAGATGTAGGTTCAAAATTATAGGCTTATCCGCACATTTCAGGATTAGCTCAACTTGTAAGCTCATTATACACTACGAATATTCCTAACACAACAAATGCATTAAGCTTTATAATGTATTAGCAAAAGTATATATTTATATTTCTTTATATTTCTCTCAAAATCAACTATTACTTGCCTTTTAAGCACTTTTTCAAAATAATCCCATTACACAAAGCGCAGGCGGATGAAGATTTCTTACTTATCAATTGCTTTTCAAAGCACCTTTCAGAGGTCCTAGTATATCCTCACATATCTGTTTTTGGTCACTTCATTGACTACTCTATATATTTCTCTCACCGGAGTCAGATTTGCAAATCCCTCATTTATCACCAGGTCTTTATATTTCTCCGGGAACCTCAAACAGTAACCGCATCCTCCTTTAGCGATCTGGCATGGTGTGGATATAACTTCAAAAACATAACCTTTTTTCTCCAATGCTCTGCAAAGGCTAAGTACGAAATTCCCCGAATCAAGAAGCGCAACACAATACATAGCCATCAACCTCCTTATATATACATAATACTGGAAGTTGGCATAATATGTTACTTTGCTTGCAGAGTTAGGATTAATGCTGCTTTTTTACTCCTTAATTTAGCACCTTTTATTTTGTGCCTATCCTGTTCTCCCGGGCGTAATAAAAAAGGTACTGCTGGGCAAAGCCTGCCAGGTCTCCGAAATATGATGATGCAAAATCCTGGATTTCCTTGAAACTCGCTTCACGCTTGAAGTACAGCTCTTCCATCACTCTTTTGACCCAGACATCCGTCGGAAATACATCCTGTTTTGTGCCGCTGTAAAGAAGCACGCAGTCAGCTACCTTGGGGCCTACACCCGGAAATTTCATCAGCTCTTCCCTGGCCTTGCCGGTATCCATGCCTTCCAGCTCCTCCAGCCGTACTTCACCGTTTTTCACCATCCGGGCTGTGTTTAGTATGTATTTGCACCTGAATCCTCCTCTGCATGCCTCCAGTTCTTCTATGCCGGCTTCGAAAAGCTTGTCCGCACCGGGGAAACTGTAATATGCCATACCGTCATACTGAATCTCATCCCCGTACAATTTTGACATGGCCGCCACAGTTTTCATTATCATCGGTATTCTGTTGTTGGCTGATATGATGAAAGATATGAGAACTTCCCATAGATCCTGTTTCAGTATCCTTATTCCATAGCCGTACTCCATGGCCTTTTTCATGTGCTCGTCCTTATCGAGAAGCGCTTTTATCTCGCCGTAATCCCTTCCCAGATCGAGGTACTCGAACCATATATCCTGAAAATCCTTTAAGCTGGAATTTTTTATAACCAGCGTCCCATCCTGGTAACTGATATTAGCCACCTTGCCCCGGGCTACACCCGTGAAGCTGTTATCAGGCTGCCGGATCCAGCGGAAACACTGCCCGCATTCAAAAATATGCACCGGGTCAAAATCCTGCACGTTCTCCACAATAACTCTGTCCTTTTCTTCCTTCACTTTATAGCCTTTGTAATCCAATTAAACCGTCCCCTTCTTTGCGAAAATTGTACATTGATAGATTGGCAATTCTCAATCAGTATATATATTCCCTTTTTTTCTGCTATAATATAAAATAATAATGGATTAGGCTGTAATAAATAAAGAATCAATCCATTTTACTGATATTTTCGGCAAAAATGGCCGGGTTTTGGAGCAGTGAAGACGGAAAATATTATGGAAACTATTGCGGCCCGCCGACATGGCAATTAAGTTTATATAAATGGTATCATAGAAGGCAATAAGCTTTCAAAAAACATATTAAGGAGCTATTAGCTTCAAAAGCCATGCAAAGAAAATCTGCAATTTCAAATAAAACACTCTAAGGAGAGCCATATGAAGGAGAAGATATACACAATACCCGTTATGGAGGCTTTTAAGGAAGACTGCGAATGTCCTTTGTGCCTTCTTGAAAAAAAGCTGGAAGATGAGTACATAGACTACATACTGGGTCCCTCCCTTATGGAGCCTGACGGAAGGGAAGTGACCAACGAAAAGGGATTTTGCAGGAGGCATTATGAGCTTTTGTTCAAAAGGCAGTCCAACAAGCTTGGCCTTGCCCTGATTCTGGACACCCACCTTGTGGAGCAGAACAAAAAACTGAAAAAGCTGTTTGACAGCAGCATATCTGCAATCAAAGGAGCTCCTGGCGTTTCCGTCCTGAAAAACCTTCTGAGCCGCTCCTCTTCGAAGCAAACCGGAGCCGGACAGTCTGTTGATGATTTAATTTCTGCTTTGGACAATCTGGAAAGCACATGTGCCGTATGCAGCAAACTGGATTACACCATGGACAGGTATATTGATGTAATATTCTATCTGTGGTCAAAAGAGAGGGACTTCAAGGACCTTTTCCAAAGTAAGAAAGGATTCTGCCTGAGGCATCTGAAGCTGCTGCTGGCTGGTGCAAAAAAACATCTGCACCAAAACGAGTTTAATGAGTTTGTGGTGAAGGTTCTGGAAATGCAGCAGGAGAACATGGAGCGCATTCAGCAGGAAGTCAACTGGTTTACGAAAAAATTTGACTACCGTTATAACGACGCTCCCTGGGGG
>Ga0134090_1000894_pt1 | contig 22103 bp, 20 predicted proteins | sample 1_4taG_FD_94453 | JGI IMG/M metagenome (GOLD analysis project Ga0134090, IMG submission 94453) | Switchgrass degrading microbial communities from high solid loading bioreactors in New Hampshire, USA - 1_4_20_6_A1 metaG | ecosystem: Engineered > Bioreactor > Semi-continuous > Anaerobic >...
TCCAGCACCTTTGCTACTCTCAAGTCCAGCTTTGCAAAATCATCTATCGTAATCATCTCCGGCTGCTTTTCAGCCTTATCTTCCTTGCCGCCCTTTTGGGATTTATCCTTATTCCCTGAGTTATCGGCTTTATTCTCATCCTTGGCTGCAGTCAGCTTCTCCAGCTCCTCCATTTCTTTCTTCACGTCAATTCTGGGGAATATGACCTCGCCCTTATTGACCGGTATGCCTTCCGGATATCCGCCCCAAACACGGGCGCTTTCCCATGTAAGAACATCGGAGCCGGCCAGTCCCAACTGATGCCAAATCTTCGCGGGAGTCTGGGTCATGAAGGGCTGCAGCAGTATGGAAATCACCCTGAGGCTTTCGGCAAGATTGTACAAAACTGCCGCAAGCCTTGGCTTGCTCGCTTCATCCTTGGCCAATACCCATGGCATTGTTTCGTCAATATATTTATTTGTCCTGGATATTACCTTCCAAATCTCCGCCAGGGCTGAGCTGAACTGCAGTTTGTCCATCAGCTCCTCCACCTTGGGCGTCAACTCTGTCACCATCTTCTTCAAATCCTCGTCGAAATCTCCGGACACCTTTTCCGAAGGCAGGGTACCACCGAAATATTTATCAATCATTGCCACCGTTCTGCTGACCAGATTTCCCAGGTCGTTGGCAAGGTCCGAATTAATCCTGTTTATCAGCGCTTCGTTGGAGAATACCCCATCCGAACCGAAGGGAACTTCTCTCAAAAGGAAGTACCGGATCGCATCAAGGCCGTATTTTTCCACCAATATAACCGGATCTACGACATTTCCTTTGGATTTGGACATTTTGCCGCCTTCCAGCAGCAGCCATCCATGTCCATAAACCTGCTTCGGCAGTGGTTCTCCAAGGGCCATGAGCATTGCCGGCCATATGATTGTATGGAAACGGACTATTTCCTTTCCTACCAGATGTACATCGGCAGGCCAGTATTTTTTATAATCGGAATCATCCGAAGACCCGTATCCCAAAGCGGTAATATAGTTGGAAAGGGCATCTATCCAGACATAGACTACGTGTTTTTCGTCAAAAGTCACCGGTATTCCCCAATCGAAAGAGGTTCTGGAAACACAGAGGTCTTCCAGCCCTGGGCGCAGAAAGTTGTTGAGCATTTCATTCTGCCTTGAAACCGGCTGTATGAAGTCCGGATGCTCCTCTATGTATTTTATAAGCTTGTCCTGGTACTTGGAAAGCCTGAAGAAATAGCTTTCCTCTTTGGTAAGCTCCACTTCCCTCCCACAGTCAGGGCATTTTCCGTCTACCAACTGGGTCTTTGTCCAGAAGGATTCACAGGGGGTACAGTACCAGCCTTCGTACTCGCTCTTATATATATCTCCCTGGTCATAAAGCTTTTTGAATATCTGCTGGACGGATTTTATATGGTACTCGTCGGTTGTCCTTATAAACCTGTCGTTGCTTATATCCATCAGCTTCCACATATCTTTAATGCCGGATACGATTCCATCCACGTATTGTTTTGGAGTAACGCCTTTTTCTTCGGCCTTTCTCTGAATTTTTTGTCCATGCTCATCGGTTCCGGTAAGAAACATCACATCGTAGCCTTTGAGCCTTTTGTACCTTGCCACGGCATCCGCTGCAACTGTGGTATAGGAATGGCCTATATGTAATTTGTCACTGGGGTAGTATATCGGCGTCGTAATATAAAATGTCTTTTTTTCCAAATCTGCTTCCTCCCTTATATATAAAAATGCCTTTTCAGCTTTTTTAAATTCCGTACTGTACAGGTGTCAATATGATTATTGCCCGGATGAAATATGAAATACATTAATGGCGCATTTAAATTTTAAATGCTACAATCGCAATGACCATCCCGCTTTGCCAATATATTATTACTATACCCTGCGGATTTTGTTTTTTCAAGCGGAATATCAACCTTATTAATATTATCATTATTATAGCATATAAAATGTAATTTCACCGAAAAAAGTCAATTTTGCTGTCCAAAATGAATTTCTCCATGTACAGGCCGCAAAACGCGAAAATTCGAATCACAAAACCATCCGCCTTGAACAAAGTAATTTATGTTATTGTTCCCTGCTTTATGGTGAAAATAGTATATGCGCACAAAATAACAGTGTTTTTGGGATAAAATATTTAACATGTTTAGACAGGGAGGTTTTATATATAGACAATAACTACCGTCATGGAATGAACCTTATAAAGAGCTTTGTTGGCAAAGCATTTCCCATTGTGGACGGGGAACTGGAGCACTGGAAGGAGGTCTGCGGCAAGGCGGAAGATGATGAACTTAAAAAGCAGGCCCTTGCAAGCATTGAAATGAAAAGGTTCCATGCCCTGGGAGGAAGTGTTTATGCTCTTTATCCCGGAACAGATCTTGAGAATACGGTCAAATTCATCACAGCGCTGCAAACCATAAGCGACTACCTGGACAACCTGTGTGACAGAGCCGGTGTGTCGGACGAAGCGGCTTTCCGGCAGCTTCATATTTCTATGCTGGATGCTGTGGATCCTTACAGGGATAAAAGCGACTACTACCTGTATTACCCCTGCAAAAAAGACGGCGGGTATCTTGAAGCCCTCGTCGATATGTGCCGTATACAATTTCTGACTCTGCCATCCCATAGCATCATCCTGGAAAAAATGAAAAAATATATCTGCCTGTACTCGGAAATGCAGTCTTTGAAGCACATCAAACCGGATGTCCGGGAAAAGCGTCTGTCGTCTTGGGCTGAAGGTTTGCTAAAAGAATATCCGGGCATATACTGGTGGGAATTTGCAGCTGCAGCCGGATCTACCCTTTATGTTTTCCTTTTGTACGCTATAGCCTCCGACCCGCATCTCTCCCCCGATGAGATAGACCTTCTGGAAAAAGCATATTTCCCGTGGGTATGCGGCCTTCACATACTTCTGGACTATTATATAGATGCCCGGGAGGATATTGAAACAGGAGATCTGAATTTCACCAGTTTCTATGAAAGCCCCCTACAGATGGAGGAGCGTCTTTCCCTGTTCATCGGGGAATGCCTGGAACTTTGTTCCCAATTGAAATACCCGAAGTTCCATACCACGATAATAAAAGGTCTCCTTGCCATGTATCTTTCTGACCCAAAGGCCCGTACAGAAGGCATAAGGAGAACAACCAGAACACTTTTAAAGAAAGGTGGATACGGTGCCGTGCTGTATCACCGTATTTGCCGTATGCTAAGGCATGCAGGAAAGATATAGGCTGCACGGATAGCTTTGTAACAGGAATTCAAGGGATTCCGGCATTCCTGCTCTTACAGGAAATATGATATGTGATTTTAATCCTTCACAAAAAACAATCCCTTGCTTGCTTAATTGCTAAATTCTTTTTATAGCTTTATTAACTGCTTATTAAAACTTCTTACTTGGCCGTTTGCTTAGTTGCATGCTTATTTGCTTCTTAGTTGATTTTAAGTTGTTCACTTGGTTGTTTATTCAGCTGTTCATTCGGTTTTGCTTGGCTGTCCATTTAGCTGTTCCCTTGGAATTTTATTTGATTGTTACTTGGAAGCACACTTGGCTGGTCATCTGATTATTTTCAGGTCAGCTTTATATTAAAGCACTGTGCTAATTCGCTCTTGACTTAAGCATTTCTGCCATCTCATTCAGAAGATCGACGTAAGGCGACTCCGGCAGCAGTTCCAGGTATCGTTGGGCTTTTTCAATATGGGTACGGGCAACATCGAAGGATTTTTTTATCACGCCTGATTTCTCCAGTATTCCGGCGATTTCCTCCATATGCTGGTCGGTTATTTTCTCCTCCGCCAATATCTCTTTAATCCTGGCTCTATGGTTGCCATCCCTCATCAAATATATTAAAGGCATGGTAATGCTGCCCTGCTTTAAATCTTCCCCCCTGGGCTTTCCCATGACATCGACATCACCACAAAAATCCAGTATATCATCAATTATCTGGAAAGCCAGTCCAAGATTAAGACCGTATCCGCTTATAGCTCTCAGATGAGCTTTTCCGGCACCACCGGCACAAGCTCCTGATTCGCAGCAGCATTTTATAAATATGGCAGTTTTCTTGGATATGAGCTCATAATACTCTTCCAGGCTGATATCATGGTTAAACCTGCTTTCTGCCTGCAATATCTCACCATGGCACATATTTTGTATGGCTTCAACCATATAATCCATGCTTTTTGTCAGCCTTTTGCCGGATAATATGCCGAAAGCCTTGGCAAAAAGATAATCACCGCATAAAACCGCAAAATGGGTTCCCCACATTTTATTTACCGAAGGCTTGCTCCTTCTGAGATAGGAGTTGTCAATTATATCATCATGCACTAAAGAGGCCATGTGAATAAGCTCTGCAGCTACAGCGGCATTGAGGATATTGTCTATGTTCCGGGAAAAGATAAGGCCGCTGTACATCACCAGCATCGGCCTCACTCTTTTTCCCCCGGCATTAAGGATGTGCATGCACATTTCCCTTATGGTTCCTTCGCTGTCCGATAAGGCATTGAGCAGCTCCTGCTCTACTCTTTCAATGCCCACCAGCTTGCTTGTATTAAACTTAATGCTTTTGAGCTCTGATACCGTTTTTTCTTGTACTACTGTCAACAAACATCGTCCTTTACCTGTTTTTTGCAGGGTTAAAAAACCTGCCGTCAGGTTTATTCTGTCCAATACTTCTCCAACATATAACACCGATGTTGTCCCAATGAACAACAGGCAGTAAAAAAAGAGGCACCTGTCATATTGGCAGGTGCCGGCATATAAACTCATTAATCTAAAATAATATTTATTATGAAAGCGTCAAGTTCTGGCCTTTGTTCTTCTCCCCCATATTCAATCAACTTTTGGCCAGAACAGAGCCGCTTTTGCTCCTGAATCAATATTTTATCCAGGGAAGCTCCGTCAAGCGGAGATTAGTGCATCCATAAGGAATAAGCTTCAGCGTTTCGGTTTCATCGGCAATCCAACTCATTGCCGGGAAAGGAGCCGCAGAATTGCCCTCCTTGCTCCAGTCCACCTTTCTTCCCGGGACACGGACGGAAACCGGCGCACCTTCTGGTGAGAAAGGACAATCCCCTATCGGATGCTCCTCAAAGACCAAACCGGATTCCGGATCGGTTTTGCTAAGATAAAAACCGTAATTCCAAGGCGTTGTGGGATATATTTCATAATCGCAGTGAGGAAACTCATGCCCGGGGACGTCCTCGTTGATCCGCACCCAGCGCTCGCCTATAGCCAGAGAATATACCAATGGGCCGCGGGTGACGGCATACAGGTCATTAGGACGCTGCACCAGCTGTGGCTTCATCGGAAGGCGAAGGGTGAACACCGTTTCTCCCGACCATCTGCGGCTAAGCTTATAAAAAGCTCCTTTCTGCGGTGAGATGCTGGAATCATCCAGCTCTATTACAGCGTCGCAAGCCCATTCAGGAATCCTTAAATGTAATGCGAAATCCACTTCCCTGTCGGTTACAACCTTAAATTTCAGGGTATCCCGGAAAGGATATCCGGTTTCCAGGGTTACCGACACATTGGCATCCTTTATTTTGGTATTTACGGTGCAGGGAGCATAGACCGCCGCAACCAATCCATCATCGCTGCGCATGAAGGTAGAATGGGCAAATTTAGGCCATGCCTGGTTCAAGTTCGCAGTACAGCATCCGAAGTTGGGCTCCAGGCCGAAAGTGTTGGAATATCCTCCATTAGTGCCGAAAACAGGATTCTCCTGATAACTGCATTCTATCTGATTTACCTGCTGGTCATACTGATGGGTCCACATGTCGGGGCTGAAAGTGGCCGGCAGGGCATTGAAGGTGATTTTCTCCAAACGGTCTCCCCATGCGGAGCATCCGGTAATGGAGAGCAGGTGCTCTAGAGAATACATGTATTCAGCAACTGCGCATAATTCTGTACCTTGAATGGGACTTTTTCCATTAAGGCATTCGTCACCGGAGAACACCCCTGTCACCATGCCATGATATTCGTCCAGAAGACTCACCATATTTTCGGCGCTTTGCAAATCATCCTGGGAACCGGTAAATCTCCACAGCAAAGCCCCCGATTTCAGCATCATTGCATTATTTACCACATGGCTCATCTGGCTCCAGCGTCCTTTGGGGTCCGGCTTTCTGTAAGGCCATATTTTGAAGAAGGACTGCCAGTCAAAACCCTGGGAATGGATTTTTGAAGCAAGATTTATCAGCCATTCCTCGCCCGTCCTGTCATATAGCCAGAGCAGCGGTATGAGGCATTCAAACCAACGCATTTGTCCCCAACCGAAAAGAGTATTGTTGTCTATATGTCTGTCCAGAGCGATAAGCGCTTTACGCACAGCATTCTCGATGCGTTGGTCTCCGGTGGCATCATGGTATACCACCAGGACTTTGAGAATAAGGAAATAGGCCCACATGTCGTAGGTTGAACGATTGGAATCGCTTACGGGACAGAGCCACCCGTCGGGTTGCTGATGGTCAAGAATATAATTGATATATTTGTTGGCTCTGGCCTTCATATCTTCGTCATCCAGCAGCCAGGCCAGAGGAATAAATCCATCCAACCAATAGGGAACACGTTCCCAACCGTCGGCAGATCCTCCTATCCACTTGCTGTCCTTTATATCACGCCAAAATTTGTCAAGATTGCCGGAAAGACCGGCAGCCTGTATCTTGAGCTGGTTCAGCAGCCAGCCTTCAGGTCTGATCTCTTCCGTTTTTAAAAATGTAAATGCCGGTTTGCGCAATGCTGATTTCATTTAACCCCTCCATTCTCATATTTCAAATATCGAACATCTATTAATGTCTGTTGACTATGCAAATATAATTTTATCAGTTAAAATAGAGATAGCATATTGCAATAAGATACTTGAAATATGCAAAAACCGAACAAAAGGGTGGATTATGGCAGAATCTTTCATATTTGATATACCTCCATGGCCTGAATATCTCATAAGCAGTTACCGCCATTTCAATGAAGGAGAGAAGCATGTCACGCGCATATGCAAGGATTTTGTGCTCATATTCATGCTGGAGCGCGAGCTTTATTTCACCGAGGACAATTGTCACATAGAAGTAAAGCCTGGCCAATGGTATATGCAGATTCCGGGACTTAAACAGGAAGGTTTAAAGGGCAGCCCTGCCCCCAAATACTACTATATCCATTTCAAAGCGTCGGGACAGGCAGGTCCAAGCAAAGAAAGCATGCTCCAAAGCAGAATAGAGTTCAAAGGAAAGCCTGCAACCCTTTCGCTCCCAATCCGAGGGAATTTTGACCCTCAGTTTTTCAAACCAATGTTTGAGCAGCTGGAGCATTTTTCAAAAAGGTCTCCTTCAGACATATTGGGAAAGCAGGCGGTTTTTCTTAATATACTTAACTGCCTTACAGATACGGCCCGCCCAAATACGGACCACATTCAGAGCATTATCAACCAAATGATGGAGTATCTTGCCAAAAACTATAACAAACCTGTTACCTGCAAAGAATTATCTGACAGATTTCATTTCACGGAGGACTATCTTACCCGCAAGATGAAGCAGTATGCCGGGATAACCCCATGGCAGTATTTGCAGCACCTCAGGATTGAAAAAGCAAAAGAGCTGCTGGCAAATACCGATTACACCCTTTCGTCCATCGCCGGCAGCATCGGATATGGCGATTTGTCGGTATTCTATAAAGCATTTAAAAAACAGACCGGCATGGCACCGGGAGAATGGAGAATGAAAAAACGAGGGCTGTATTGATAAAGACGCTTTGTTTTACATTCCGAATACCATCCGGCAGGCGAGGACAGATGCGATGATGCTCACGGTGTCGGCTATCAAGGCTGCCACCAGGGTATACCTTATGTTCTTTATGCCCACCGATCCGAAGTATACCGTAAGGGTGTAGAATATAGTTTCCGTGGAGCCCATCATGGTGGAAACAACCCTTCCAACAAAGGAATCCGGACCATTGGCTTCTATAATGTCGGAAACCAATGCCAGGGAGGCACTTCCCGAAATTGGCCTCATAAAGGCAAGGGGCATTGCCTCCGATGGAATGCCAAGAAAGGATGCCACGGGACGGGTAGCGTATATCAAAAGGTCCAGGGCTCCAGATGCGCGGAATACTCCCACTGCGACCATAAGACCCACCAGGGAAGGAATTATCCTCACTACCGTAGCGACGCCTTCCTTCGCTCCGTCTACAAAAACATCAAAGACTTTTACATCTCTGTAAACTCCTACCCCCAAAATCACAAGGAATATCCCGGGTATTGCATAGGATGAAACTATTTTCACTGCTTCCATATCCGCACTACGCCCTCCTGCCCTTGCTGCGCACTGCCGATAAAACCTTCGCTGCTATAATGCCTGCTATGGTAGCACATATGGATGCAATCCACACCGTGCCTATGATTTCCTCAGGGTTTTGCGAATTGAACTTTGTACGTATGGCTATGACTGTTGCCGGTATCAGTTGTATTGCTGCCGTGTTCAGCACCAGAAACATGCACATGGAATCAGTGGCAGTATCCTTGTGCCGGTTAAGCTTCTGCAGTTCGCTCATGGCCTTTAGTCCCAGCGGCGTTGCGGCATTGCCCAACCCCAGGAAATTAGCCGCAAGATTCATCACTATCGCACCCATTGCAGGATGCTTTTCGGGGATGTCGGGAAAAAGAAACTTCAGTACGGGCTTCAAGGCCCTGGATATATACTGCATCATTCCGCTTTTTTCTGCTATATTCATCAATCCCGTCCAGAGGCACATTATGCCCAAAAGACCAATGCCCAGCTCTACCGCCTTACCCGCTGAATTTATGGCAGCTTTGGTGACCTCTTCCACCCTTCCGTTCAATATCCCTACAAAAAAACCTATTACCAACATTCCCATCCAGACATAATTTAGCATGGCAATGATTATCCCCACTTCACAAAAGCTTTGTTCTATGTATATGAAAGGCAACATTCAACTATACCGCTTGTTTCCACGAGGTGTGGCAAACTTTTCTCAAAAGCTGAATTGATCTCTGCATTCTAACGGTTACTACTGTCCTTTCCAAGTCAAGTCAGTCTTAATTACTCTAACTTTCTGAACTTGATAAGCATCTAACTTGATACACTTCTTACTTGATATACTACTGACTTGATATGCCTCTGACACGCTATCTAGTTCTGCTTTGTTGTTAAAGGTTTAAATCTTTCTGTAAAGCTAAGGATATGCGATATGTCGAAATTGTTCGAAATTCAGCAATTCTTTACGCGATTATATCCTGCATTAACCATAGGATAGTCTATAGTATCTTCCCAATTCTGACAGTCTCGCAGGGATATTTTACTTTAAGTCCGATTTCTGTGGCATTTGGGCGCATTACGTCATTTTTCGAAATTTATGTTAATAACATTATTTTGAATTTTTTTTAAAATATTGTTGACGTTTATTGGAATATATGGTACTATATTTATAGAAAGCTTGTCGAATACTGTTACAAATTAGGAGGAGATATTTATGAAATCTACTGGTATAGTTAGAAAAGTTGATGAATTAGGCAGAGTTGTACTTCCCATTGAGTTGAGGAGAACTCTTGATATTGCTGAAAAGGATGCATTGGAAATATACGTTGATGGTTCTACCATTATCCTTAAGAAATATGAACCCGCATGTATATTCTGCGGTGACGCTAAAGACGTAACCGTTTACAAAGGAAAGAACATTTGCCCTAACTGCATGAAAGAATTGAAGAAATAAGACAGAAAGAAAGATAGAAAAAAAGATAGAAAAAGACAGATAGAGAGATATATATTCAGGGGTCTGGTTTCCAGATCCCTTTTCAATTTGCTCAAATATGGGCTCACCCTGTGATAAAGACCTGGTTTCCGGCCTTTAGATCACAATAGGCTGTTGTATATATCCCTTTTGCTTATACCCCTGTCCTCAGCAGCTTTTTTCATAGCTTCCTTTTTGCTCATGCCCTGTTCCATATACATCTCAACATGTTCTGCGATGCCCATGTCCTCCCATTTGTTGCGTTGCTGCTGCTTTAGCTCTTCCTCGGAAGCTCCTTCCAATATCAAAACGAATTCACCCTTGGGAGATTCCTCCTCATATTTTCGTATTGCTTCCTCAAGGGTCATCCGCAGCTTTTCCTCAAATCTTTTGGTGAGTTCCCGGGCCAGAACAATCCTACGGTTCCCCAGCACCTCATAAAGATCCTTAAGGGTGTAAATCAGCTTATGGGGAGCCTCGTAAAAAATAATTGTCCTTGTCTCACCCACCAGGTTTTTAAGATGTTCCTTCCTCACCCTTTTGTTCATAGGAAGAAATCCCTCAAAAACAAAACGCCCTGTAGGCAGCCCCGATGTGATCAAACCGGTCACCGCAGCCACCGGTCCGGGAACGGCAGTTACTTCAATACCATTTTCAATCGCCAGCCTGACAAGGTCCTCACCCGGGTCCGAAATACCCGGGGTGCCGGCATCGGATACCAGCGCAATATTTTTTCCTTCCAACATCTGCCGGATCAATTGGTTTCCCTTTTCAATCTTGTTATGCTCATAATAGCTTACCAGCGGCTTTTTTATTTCAAAATGATTCAGGAGCTTCAGCGTCTGTCTTGTATCCTCTGCGGCCACCAGGTCAACTTCCTTCAGTATCCGCAGGGCTCTTAAGGTTATATCCTCAAGATTTCCTATAGGCGTAGATACAAGATACAGCATGCCTTTTTCCGCCGAATCCGTTTTAATTTCCATGCTTTCCATCTCCCCATGAGTTCTCCATACCCCTGCAGTAAATTCTGTTTATCTCTTCGGAGTAATTCCCCTTTTCATCATAAATATACAGGGGATCCATCATTTTAAGCTGTGGCCTTCCGCCTTTTGAACCTTTAATTAGAAGCAGGTTTGCCTTTTTATAAGGTGAAGGATGAACAAACCTTATGTATTTAGGCTCGATTTTATAATTTCGCATAAGGCAAAGGATATCCACCAGGCGTTCAGGCCTGTGAACCATAGCCATCTGCCCTCCGGGCTTTAAAAGCTTGCTTGCTGCGCTTATCACATCCTCCAGGGTGCACAAAATCTCATGCCTTGCAATGGCCTTGGTATCCGACAAATTTATAAGACCACCACCCTGGTTCATATATGGAGGGTTGGTCACCACAACATCGAAAGTAGAAGATCCAAAGAGCCTGGAGTGGTTTTTGATATCCCCGCATACAATTTTCACCCTTTCCTCCAGCCCGTTCATGGATACGCTTCTGGATGCCATTTCGGCCATCTCTTCCTGTATTTCCAAGCCTGTTACATGGCGGGCTTCGGTCTTGCCGGCTATCAATATCGGTATTATTCCTGTGCCTGTCCCAAGGTCAATGACTTCCGCACCCCTTTTCACGTCGGCAAAGTTTGCCAGAAGAACTGCATCCACACCAAAACAAAAGCCGTCCTTCTTCTGTATGAGTTTCAAACCCTTGTACTGCAGGTCGTCAACCCTCTCATTGTCATATATCCGTACTTGCAATTTATCCTCTCCATCGGTAAAATTCAGATCGCAGGCTGCCAGCCATTTTGGCGGTTTCGCAATCCGACTGCCCGCGCAATATAAAAAGACCAAGCAAGAAAATTACCTCACCTGGCCATTTTATTATTCAAAATTACTTCTGCTGTGGAGCATCTACAGGGCATACATTTGCGCATGCGCCACATTCTATACAAGCATCTTCATCTATAACGTATTTGGAATCTCCTGCTGATATGCATGATACAGGGCATTCTGCTTCGCAAGCGCCGCAGCTGATGCAATCGTCAGTTATAAAATATGCCATTATTAGCACCTCCCAACTTAAATATATTGGTAATCAGCATATTAATAATTAATCACAAGATGGTTTCTTATGATATTATTACCGTAGTCTATTCTACCACCAAAGTTAAAGAAAGGAAACACTTTTCAAGCAAAAATAATTCTAAACTGATAAAGATATGCATCCCTTTTTGGACAAATACGCATGGATAACATAACCGGAAGTTTGTTCGAAAAGCCTTCCTTAAGTCTTAATTAAATGGAACACATCTTTCTTTATTAAGATTTATATTTAAGATTTAAGGCCTGCTAATCCTCCAGTTCTTTCAAGTCCTCCAGATCTATGTCCAAATCATCAGTATCATCATTTGTTGCGGACGCTTCCTTTATTACCTTGACTTCGCTGGCTTTGTATATCTTGAGCTCAGTTTCGTTCACTTTATCAAGCTTTACTTTTACCTCTTCTTTCAACAGGCTGACTTCCTCCACCGTTCCCTGTCCCTCCGGGGTATCGACAATAGCTCCTACCTTCGGAACCCTGGTCAGCAGATCCTCATAAGCTTCCTGCTCGTATTTAAGGCAGCACATAAGCCTTCCGCATGCCCCGGATATTTTAGCCGGATTGAGGGATAACCCTTGCTCCTTGGCCATTTTGATTGAGACAGGCTGAAATTCGCCAAGGAAACTTTTACAGCAAAGCACCCTTCCGCAAATACCCAGGCCGCCCATCATTTTTGACTCATCGCGTACTCCTATCTGCCGAAGTTCTATCCTTGTCTTGAAAACTGAAGCCAGGTCCTTCACCAGTTCCCTGAAATCGACCCTTCCTTCGGCAGTAAAGTAAAACAATATTTTGTTATTGTCAAAAGTATACTCCACATCAATGAGCTTCATATCCAGGTTGTGGGCGCGGATTTTCTGAAGGCATATTTCAAAAGCTTCCTTTTCCTTTTCATCATTTCTGGCAGCATGCTGCTTATCTTCTTCCGTAGCTATCCGTATAACTTTCTTAAGGGGTGCAACTATTTCTTCCTCCGGTACCTCTCTGTTGGCAACAACCACCTGGCCAAACTCAATTCCCCTCGCTGTCTCGACTATAACATTGGAGTACAATTCTATTTCCAGGTCTCCCGGATCGAAATAATATACCTTTCCCGCCTCCTTAAACCGTACTCCTACCACCTTTACCATCTATCCTAATCCTCCTGAAGTTTCATAAGCATTGCTTCGATTGAAAGCTGAAAATTTGCATTATATTTAAGATTCCTATAAGTCTGCTCCACCAGTTCAATGTTGCGTATAAGCTTCTGAACTGTGAAAGCATCAGCATTTGATAATATGATATCCTTTTTATCATAATTAATCAACATATTTTCCTTTTGGTTGGTTTTCAGCAGCATGATATCCCTGTAAACCATCTGCATGATATCCAACACCGTATTTATATTGTCCTTGTTTTCATCAAAAAAATCATATATATCAAATATTGCATCAAGACCTGAGTTTGCAATCCTGAAAACCATATCTATCGTCCTGTCCCTGAGGGATATAAACTCCTCCGATTCAGCCAGTTTCAATGCTGTACCTATTATGCCGCCGGAATAGGCCGCAATAAAGTCAATGCCCTTCAGGCTGCTTCCGAATCTCTCCCGCAGCAGGCCGGTAACTTCTTCTATGCTGTTCCTTTTGAAATTGTATCTTATGGTTCTTGAACGAATAGTCTCCAGCAAAGCATTATAGTTTGAGACAGTTAAAATTATGACTGCGTAACGGGGTGGCTCCTCAAGAATCTTTAAAAGACAGTTTTGCGCCTGAACCGTCATGAGATCCGCATTGACTATGACATAAACCTTTCGCCTGGAATACAGCGGTTTGATGATGATATCACTCTGAATACCCCGGATTTCATCTATTCCAATGCTGCTTCCACTAGGTCGTATCACAATGAAATCAGGATTCGTACCTTCATCCAGCAGTCTGCAGGCTGTGCACCCTTCGCAGCGTTCCGGGGCATCCGCTTCAAGACAAAGAAGCTGCCTCGCAAAGGCTTCTGCCATCATTCCTTTGCCAATCCCCTCCGGACCGCTGAACACATAGGCATGTCCTACATGATCGTTCTTTACAGCTCTTTTTAAAGTGGTCACAATCTCCGTCTGGCCTATTATATCGTCAAAACCCATCTCTTCACCTTTTTCCTTCATTAAAGGGACACATCCCAAGCCCTAAAGAAATACATCTTGTAGGGACGTGTCCCTTTTCCTGTCACAGACACATCCCAAATCCTAAAGCAGTACATCTTGTGGGAGGTGTGTCCTTTTTTCCTTTCTCTGGCATTTCCCAAACCTTATTGGGATATCTCATGCAGGAATGTGTCCCTTTCCCATCCCGGACATATCCCTAGCTATATAAAAATATTTTTTACAGGGCTGAATCCCTTTTATAATATCCCTGGTCATACAGAATACTTTCAAGCAGGGTTATGCCCTTACATCATAATGTCCAATATCATTCCTCTTATGTCATCCAGTCTTTGCAATATCCTGATGTTGTCCTTTTCTTCTTTTAGGACATCCTTTGTAAGCTCATCCAGCTCGTGGTTGATTTTCTTTATTGTGGCAAAAACCTTATACCTTCCTCTCCTGTCCAGGAAGCTTTCCTTTGAAAATTTATGGGAACCGCCTACTGCTTCCCTTAAGAATTCGGAAACCAGCCTTTTATACACTTTAAGCTCCCTTATATCTATTCTTTCCCCGAGTTTCTCTCCTTGGGCGAAAATTTGGTCGGCAAGAGTCCTAAGCTTTTCATCATAGTTTTTTTCTTCTATGCTCGAAAGCCTGCTTTGGAACTCAGATACCTTATTCCCGGTTATTCTCCTGTCATCTCTGCCCTGAGCAGATGCAACTCCCGTCGGGTTGTTCAACATATCCGCAATTTTCATATCTTATCAAACCTCTTCCGATTAATTGGTTAATGGTAATCGGTTAAAAGCCAATGTATGACATCTATCAGTACTTGATTATTAATTAACTCATTGTGCAAATAATCAATTGTTAATTACCACCCGTTAGTTTTCTGAGGGCAACTAAACTATCTCGTCCAGCCACCTTCTGACATCTTCCGCGATTTCCATAACTCCCCTGGTGGCATCTATGGTCTTGATTCTTTCGGGAAATCTGGATGCCAGGCTTTTATACCCTTCATACACCTTCATATGAAAGGCCATTTTTTCGTTTTCTATCCTGTCAGCTTCTGTGGAAGCAAATCTCCGCTTTAAAGCAATCTCCGGGCTTATATCGAAGAAAAACGTAATATCGGGAATTACGCCGTCCATTGCCACCCGGTTTACATCTTCAATGGTTTTTAAGCTTATTCCCCGGCCGTATCCCTGGTATACATAGCTGGAATCTACAAACCTGTCGCAGATGACCACCTTTCCGCTCTCTACTGCAGGCTTTATTACCTCGGACACAAGCTGGGCTCTGGCTGATGCATACAGCAGCATTTCAGTCACTTTTGCCATTTCTCCGTTTCCGGGGTCCAATATTATCTCTCGTATCTTCTCACTGATATCCGTGCCTCCGGGATCCCGGGCAATCACCACATCGTATCCTTTTTCCCTGAGATATTCTTCCATCAGGCGGATTTGCGTGGTCTTACCCGAACCGTCGGTCCCTTCTACCGTTATAAAAATGCCCCGATCCATTCTGTACCTCCATATCCGGTCATTTTCCCCGGAAAACTGCTTCCGGTGATTTTTGCGGGTCTCTTCCCCTATTGTCTTTCATATTCTACCCCAATTATTATACCACATATCTCAAGCAACCACACTTATGCGGCCGTTGCCGTCCAGTCCGTTAACCGTTCCTCCGGATTCCAAAATACTCAGAAGATAATCCACAATATCATCGCTGATGACTTCCCCGGGACATACCACTGGTATCCCCGGAGGATATGGAGTGAGCATGTCGAGACTGATTTTCCCTGAAGCTTCCTTTAAGTTCACTTTAACCTTTTCACATCTTGAAATTTGGCTAAGTGGAATTTTCATCTCCGGTATGCCGGGCTGCTTCTTAATTTTTATATCGGATTCTGCCTCGATTTGCCTTAGCTGATTATCCATTCCGTCAAGAGCCTCCATAAGTCTCGTAAAATCTTCCTCCCTGTCGGCTACCGTAGCTATGCAAACCACATTATACAGGTCGGACATTTCCACCTGGATGCCATATTCAGCCCTTAGCTTCCTTTCCGCCTCAAAACCTGAGCATCCCAGCCCTTCCACATTCAGCACCACTCTGGTCCAATCCTGTGCCATTTCCCGGCCAAAATGGGTAATTTGCGGCATTTTTATGCCGTGCATCCTGTCCACCGAATGCCTTAACCTTTCTACATACTGCCTTAATCTTCCCAGAATACGGCATCCTTCATATTGCATCAATGCCCTTGCCATATCCAGAGAAGCCATTATGAGATACGATGGGCTTGAAGTCTGCAGCATCCTCAGGTAGAACTTCAATTTTTCGATATCTATCCTATCCTTCCTCACATGCAAATATGAACCCTGGGTCAAAGCCGGAAGGGTCTTATGGGCGCTTTGCACGCAAATGTCCGCTCCTACATCCATAGCAGCCTTCGGAAGGCTTCCCTCAAAAGCCAGATGGGCACCGTGGGCTTCATCCACAGCCAATACCTTTCCATAGGCATGAACCACCGACGCGATACTTTCAATATCTGCGCAGACGCCATAATAGTTTGGTCTTGTTAAAAGGACTCCTACCGCATCCGGATTGTCCCTTATGGCGTCTTCCACCTCTTTGGCCAGCACCCCCGTTGGTATTCCAAATTTGCTGTCAAAATGAGGCTTTATATATACGGGCATCACCCCAGCCAGCATCATACCGTTTATGACCGATTTGTGGCAGTCCCTGGAAACTATAAGTTTGTCTCCGGGATTGCATATGGTAAGAATCATGGCATGTATGCCTGTAGTGGAGCCGTTTACCAGAAAAAAAGTCTCTTCTGCACCGAACGCCTCGGCTGCCAGCTTCTGTGCTTCCAATATTGGGCCTTCCGGAAAATGAAGGTTATCGGTTCCCGGAATTTCTGTAACATCAAATAAAGGCATTGACTCTGCAAAGCCGGAAGGTATGCCCTTGCCCATTTTGTGTCCCGGCATGTGGAAGGGAAGAGGGCTAGATGCTGCATATTCTTTAAGTGCCTTGTAAATAGGGATGTTCCAGTTATCTATATTGCTTATGTCTTATCCCTCCAAAAATTTTGCGTTTTATGATGAATGTACTTTCTATTTTGCTGCCTATGCTGCACTATATTGTTATATAAACAACTTTTCATACATGAGGCTTGCATCCTTCATATATGGGACTTGCATCTCTTTATTTAATTTTAGCACATCATGGAAGAAACTATCAACTCACGGGAAAAGCCAGGCTGTCTGGCATGACTACTCATGCTTGCAAAGAGCTACCAATAGTAAACATACCATTTTATTTTCATGTTAACAATGTAAATCAAACAATGGCTTTAAGCTTCTGAAAAAGCAATATTCAACCCCTGGCATTTCATATTTTTTGATTCTAAATACCATAAAAAAACAGACAGACGGCACAGCTTTCAGCTGTACCATCTGCCTGCGGAATTAAAGCTTCTTTATGACACGCTTTATTTAACTGAATGCCACGTTATATATCAGCCGTTCTTTTTTGTCAGCTTAATACGTTATACATACAGCTTATATTTTTGAAGATTTTAATCCTTATATCCTTGCAACGCCTGTATCCCTTGCTGCCTGTGCAACTGCCGCAGCAACTGCCTTAGCTACTCTCGGATCGAACGGAGCAGGAATTACATATTCAGGATTCAATTCTTCATCAGAGATGAGGGATGCTATAGCCTTTGCAGCCGCTATCTTCATCTCATCATTTATATCGCTGGCCCTTACATCCAAAGCTCCTCTGAATATTCCAGGGAATGCCAGCACGTTGTTTATCTGATTTGCAAAGTCGGAGCGGCCTGTACCAACCACCAGAGCACCGGCTTCCTTAGCTTCATCCGGCATTATTTCAGGAACCGGGTTAGCCATTGCAAATATCATAGGATCCTTTGCCATCGACTTAACCATTTCCTTTGTGAGCACTCCAGGACCAGAAACTCCGATGAATACATCAGCACCAACAATAACATCCTTCAGTGTTCCTTTTTTCTTTTCCAGGTTGGATATCTTGGCCATCTCTTCCTTTATGGGGTTAAGACCTTCCCTACCCTCATAAATTGCGCCCTTGGTGTCGCAAAGGATGACTTTCTTGAGCCCCATGGACATGAGCAGCTTTGTGATAGCTATACCGGCAGCACCGGAGCCATTAACCACAACTTCTATATCTTCAATATTCTTTTTAGCCAGCTTCAATGCGTTGAGCATCGCAGCCAGGGTAACTACCGCTGTACCATGCTGGTCATCATGGAAAATCGGAATATCACATTCTTCTTTCAGCCTTTTTTCGATTTCAAAGCACCTTGGAGCTGAGATATCCTCCAGGTTTACTCCACCAAAGCTTCCTGAGATAAGCTTTATAGTTTTGACGATTTCATCTACATCCTTTGACTTGATGCACAGAGGGAAAGCGTCAACATCGCCGAAGCTCTTAAAAAGAACGCATTTTCCTTCCATGACAGGCATTCCTGCTTCCGGGCCTATATCTCCCAGCCCTAAAACTGCGGTACCATCGGTAACAACAGCTACGAGGTTCCATCTTCTTGTCAGTTCATAAGAACGGTTTACATCCTTGCTTATCGCAAGACATGGCTCCGCAACTCCAGGCGTATATGCTAAAGAGAGGTCCCTTTTATTCTCAACGGGAACCTTGCTTATAACTTCAATTTTGCCCTTCCATTCGCCATGACATTTTAGTGATTCTTCACGAATATCCATAATCAAATCCTCCTGTTGTTCTGTGAAGGCCTTTTAAAATCAGGCTTTCTAACAGTTATTTAATGGTTGGTTATTAAGATCTATATAGGAAATCTTAATTGTCAAAAAAAACACAATGTTATTATAGCATAACAATTGAGGATTTCAAGCAATATTTTATTCAAAATCCGGCATACAGATAATCGGTTAACTAATACCTCTCCCGGTTTCTTTCATAGATAATCCTTAATCCCTCCAGCGTAAGGAAGCCATTTACTTCATCTATGGTCCTGGACTCGCCGGCGATAAGCCTGGCCATGCCTCCTGTAGCTATCACCTTGATGTTATCTTCATTTAATTCCGCTTTCAGCTTTTCAACTATGTAGTCCACCTGTCCCACATAACCATAGTAGATTCCCGACTGCATGCTGCTTACGATGTTGCGCCCCAAAACGCTTTCCGGCTTAACAAGCTCTATTTTCGTCAATTTTGCAGCCTTCTGGAAAAGGGCCTCCGATGAAATCTTTATGCCCGGACAGATGACTCCGCCAAGATATTCCCCTTTTGAAGACAATGCACAGAAGGTGGTTGCCGTGCCAAAATCAACAATTATAGCCGGTCCGCCATATAATTCATAGACGGCGACAGCATTGGCAATCTTGTCGGCTCCGACTTCTCTTGGATTTTCATATTTGATGTTTATGCCGGTTTTAGTGCCCGGTCCGACCACCATCGCCTTCTTTTTAAGGTATTTCCTTATGGCATGCTCCAGGGAATACATCATCGGAGGCACAACGGATGCTATGATTACAGCCTCTATCTGTTCATAATCAAGTTTAGCGATATTGAACAGGCTTATCATCATCATGCCGATCTCATCGGAAGTTCTATTCCTGTCGGCAGCAAATCTCCAGTGATGAAGCAGCTTGCGGCCTTGATAAACTCCCAGGGCAATATTTGTATTTCCTACGTCTATTCCAAGAATCATATCTACCTCAACTCCGCCTGCGCGAAATAAATCTGTCTTATCGTATGTTTACCTAAAGCAACGGAAGAAATTGCGCAGCAATTTCAACACACCGTTTCAACGAGGCGGGAGATTCTAACTCACCGTCTATTGTGAAATCAGGTACCCGCCTCCTATAAGAGGTAAGGATATCTTTAGCCTCGTTATATCCCAAGCCTCAGACTCCTTATTTCTTTTATCTCCAGTTCTATTTCCTTCTCTATACGCCCAATATCCATCCTTATATCGTCAATTGTCTCCACAGCTTTGGCTTTAGCCGTATGTTTTGCCGGAGGGGCCTGGTATTGGTGGTTGTTCCTTCCAGGGTAAGCATTGTCCCTTGTATGGTTTTTGCCAAAACTGCGTTCCCTGTTAGTCGGCTGCTCCGATCCGTTCTTTCGCGGCTGGTTGCCTCCCTGCAGCGTCTGCAAATTGTTAACACGGCTCTTGTGCCTTTTCTGGAAATCTTCCTTCCTGCTCCTCGTATCTTCCTTTTTGCTCTGAACTTCTTTGTTCTGAATTTCTTCCTTTTGGTTGTTCACTACTTCTCCCCCTTTGTAGAGCGCTAACTGTTTTTATGACAACGGGAGCGATTGCTCCCCATCGCAACACACATTTATGGAATCTTTACCTCAATAAATACTACAATAACAAAACCAAACTATCCGGCGAAATCATACATAGCCCATCAAACCTCTTACCGACACTTCTCCTGATACAACCTCCCGTGTTATGCCGTCGGTACAGTCCACCACCAGTTTGCCGTCTCTGGTGACATCTTTTGCTGTTCCCTCATATTCGCCGTCTCTGCCTGTAATTTTAACCTTTCGGCCTAAAGTGGCTGAATAACTCCTCCACTCATCTATAATCTCATCCGTAAAGCCTTTATTTATTTTACTATACATCTCCTCAAGTTCCAACAGTATTCTCCCTATTATTTGACTTCTGGGAAAAACGCTTCCATGCCCTTCCTTTTTTGAAGTCTCTCTGCCGGAATCGGCATAGCATTTTAATGAAGTGGCTCTATCCTTGATTTCATCGGGGAAATCACCCTCCTCATGGTTTACATTTATTCCTATGCCGAGTACGAGGAAATTTACCCGTTCCATTTCGGAGTTCATCTCCGTCAGGATACCGCAAACCTTCTTTCCGTCCAGCACAATATCATTAGGCCACTTTATTCCGGTGCGTATTCCGCATGTCCCGGCAATAGCCCTGGCAACAGCAACGGAAGCCGCCAGGGTGATGATCTGCACATTTTCAGGAGCGATGGATGGTTTTAAAACAACAGACATCCATATTCCCTTGCCGCCTGCGGAGTCCCAGGCACGGCCAAGCCTTCCCCTTCCGGCCGTCTGACAGTCAGCCACTACCACCGTGCCTTCATCGCATCCTTCATACGCAATTTTTTTCGCATAATTGTTAGTAGAATCTATCGCGTTAAAGTACCGTATATCTCTTCCTATTATTTTGGTTTTCAAGCCCCAGCGGATTTCGTACTCATTAAGCATATCGTAAACCGGCATTATTCTGTATCCCTTTTTGGGTGAAGATTCGATAACATATCCTTCCTTTTTCAGTTCACTGATATACTTCCATACGGCAGTCCGCGAAACACCCATTAACTCACTCAAAACTTCCCCGGATACATATTCCTGAGTATTCTCTTTAAGCGCCTGCAGCACTTTTTCCTTCATATCGCTCATCTTTTCTACCTCATCGTCTTTTTTGATTATTTTATCCGTGCCCGGCTTCAATTCATGCCATATATGGCAACATATTGTCCTTTCTCACGGGTAGTTTTCCACGGAATATATCGGCAGTCTCCAATGCCCATCGCTTTTTATCAGGTATCCTGACGGTGCAGGTACTGCTTTCATCCTTGTTAATAAATACAGCAACACCGGCATCCCTGTCTTCTATTTTTGCAACCTTGCCGTCATCAGCGAGGCTGCACAAAAAACAGTACAGCAGCATATCATAAAAATCATCATTTATCTCCCTGTTGTTTTCGATGATGCTGCTTACATATAGTTCCTCCGAATTGTTGAACAGGACAGGGGAATCTATTCGTTTGTCCATAATGCTTATCTGCTCCGACATTATGGTGCTGGTGATAAGGCATACGGGCAGACGGTACAACCCGAAGGTGTAATCTTCCAAAGGCATAATAGACCTTTCATAAAGGGAGAGCATCTCCGGGAATTTTTGTCCTATATCATACAGATATCCGTCAGAAACAAGACTGTATCCGGGTTGGACTTCAATTTTCAGGCACCGGAATTCCGACGACATAAATTTGATCATATCATCTTTTGGATTTAGCAGGGCAGATATGCATTTTTTATTTTCTCCACCTATGTTAACCACCCTGTCATGCCATTGGGAAAGCTTTAA